>Ga0154484_1082_pt1 | contig 72974 bp, 72 predicted proteins | sample RifGroC2_FD_115963 | JGI IMG/M metagenome (GOLD analysis project Ga0154484, IMG submission 115963) | Elusimicrobia bacterium GWC2_63_65
GACGCCTCCGCCACCGGCGTGGCCTTCACCCGCAACCCCGGCACCGGCGAGAACTACTTCTACGGCGAGTTCCTCGAGAACGCCCAGGGCGAGGACGTGGTGGCCGGTATCCGCACCCCCCACCCCATCAACGAGCCCAGCCGCTCCGACCAGAGCCGCAACCTCAAGTCCATGGAACAGATGATGCCCGGCTGCTACAAAGAGCTGGCCGCCATCCGCGCCAAGCTGGAGAAGCATTACCGCGACATGCTCGACATCGAGTTCACCGTCGAGAACGGCAAACTGTACATGCTGCAGTGCCGCGTGGGCAAGCGCAATGGCCCGGCGGCCGTGCGCATGGCCATCGACATGCAGAAAGAGCGCCTGTGCACCAAGGAAGAGGCCGTGATGCGCGTCACCCCCTCCCAGCTCGACGAGCTGCTGCACCCCACCATCGACCCCAAGGCCGAAGCCAAGACCAAGCCGATAGGCAAGGGCCTCCCGGCCGGCCCCGGCGGCGCCGTGGGCGCTATCGTCTTCACCGCGGCCGACGCCGTTAAGTGGTTCAAGGACGGCAAGAAGGTCATCCTGGTCCGCGAAGAGACCAACCCCGAGGACGTCGAGGGTATGCGCGCGGCCGAGGCCATCCTCACCGCCCGCGGCGGCATGACTTCCCACGCGGCCCTCGTGGCCCGCGGCTGGGGCAAATGCTGCGTAGTCGGCTGCGCCGGCGTCGAGATAGACCACGCTTCAAAGACCCTGCACCTGGGCGGCGAGACCTTCAAGGAAGGCGACTTCATCTCCCTGAACGGCTCCAAGGGCCTCGTGTACAAGGGCAAGATGGACATGGTGGACGCCAGCGAGTCCCTCGGGATGCTGGGCGAGTTCCTGAAGCTCTGCAATTCCATCCGCGCGCTCAAGGTGTGGACCAACGCGGACACGCCCGCGGACTCCACCGTGGCCCGCAAGTTCGGCGCGGAAGGCATCGGCCTGTTCCGCATCGAGCACATGTTCTACGGCAAGGGCTCCGACCAGGCGCTCTTCCAGCTGCGCAAGATGATCATGTCGAAGACGCTCGAGGAGCGCAAAGCCGCGCTCAACGACCTCTTCCCGTTCATGAAGAACGACATTAAGAACACCCTGAAGGTGATGGAAGGCCTGCACGTGACCATCCGCCTGATGGACCCCCCGCTGCACGAGTTCGTGCCGCACCAGAAGGAAAAGCTAGAAGAGCTGGGCAAGTCCCTGGGCATCTCCTACGAGGAACTCGAGACGCGCGCCACCGCGCTGCGCGAGAGCAACCCCATGATGGGCCACCGCGGCGTGCGCCTCGGCGTGACCTACCCGGAGATCACCGAGATGCAGGCCCGCGCCATCCTGGAAGCCGCCGCCGAGCTGAACAAGGAAGGCGTGAAGGTGTTCCCGGACATCATGATCCCCGTGGTCTCCCTGGAGCAGGAAGTGAAGCACCAGACCGAGATCATCCACCGCGTCTACTCCGAGGTCTCCAGGGCCAAGGGCGTGAAGCTGACCTACATGGTCGGCACCATGATCGAGATCCCGCGCGCCTGCCTCATCGCCGGCAAGCTGGCCGAGACCATGCAGTTCTTCTCGTTCGGCACCAACGACCTCACCCAGATGACGTTCGGCTACTCCCGCGACGACTCGGGCTACTTCCTGAAAGAGTACACGGAGAAAGGCATTATCCCCGTGGACCCCTTCCAGACCATAGACCAGACCGGCGTGGGCGAGCTGATCAAGATCACCGTCGAGCGCGGCCGCAAGACCCGCAAAGACCTCAAGATCGGCATCTGCGGCGAGCAGGGCGGCGAGCCGGCCAGCGTGGACTTCTGCCACAAGGCGGGCCTGAACTACGTGAGCTGCTCTCCGTTCCGCGTGCCGATAGCGATCCTTTCGGCGGCGCAGTCCCAGATACGTTCCCCGCGCAAGAGCAAATAAGGCCCGGTGCGCAAAGGAACCTACAAGTACTTCCCGATGGTCATTGCCTCCCCCTCAGGGGGAGGCAAGACCGTCGTGCGTTCGGGGCTGCTGAAGCTCAATAAAAAATTCGCTTTCAGCGTGACCTGCACCACCCGCCCGAAGCGGCCGGGAGAAGTGAACGGTAAGGATTATTACTTCGTCACGGTGGAGCAGTTCAAGCGCCTGCGCCGCGACGGGAAACTGCTGGAATGGGCGCGGGTGCACGGCAACTATTACGGCACGCCGGTGAAGTCCGCGGTGGACGTGCTGGAGAAAGGCCGCATCCCGGTAATGACGATAGACGTGAAAGGGGCCCGCTCGGTAAAGCGGATCTTCCCGGAGGCGGTGACGGTGTTCCTGCTGCCGCCGGACCTGAAGACGCTGGTGCAGCGCCTGCGCGGGCGCGGCGAAGCCCCGGAGAACGTGGCGGTGCGGCTGGAAACGGCCCGCTCCGAGATCAAGGTGGCGTCCACGTTCGACTACCTGGTCATCAACGACAAGCTCGCCGAGACGGTGCGCGAAGTGGCCGCCATCGCCGAGCTGGAGACGCGCAAGATAGGCCGCAACCTGGACAAGGTCCGGGCTTTCGGCTCGCAGCTGGCGAAGAGAAAGACTTTCTAACGCAGAACGGAGGTTCATTATGACGACGCATACCAAGACCGAGAAACAGGACGACCTGGAGAAGCTGATCTCCGATTACGGCCCGTCCAAGTACCAGGACATAGTGCGCGCCATGCAGTGGGCCCGCCACCTCCGCCGCCAGGACGAATTCCGCAACATCCCCATGGCCGAGCTCATAGACCGCTCGCTGCTCGACGTAGTGAGCGGCAAGATCAAGGTGGCCGAGATCGAAGAGGCCGTGAAGGCCGATCACGAGATCGAGGAAAAGATGGCTTCCAAGCGCTCCGACGACACCAAGCGCATCCGCAAGGACGAGAAGCCCGTTAAAGAAGCCGCCTGATGAAGCGGGAGCTCGCGGCCGCGGCCAGGGACCTGGCCGCTTACGTGAAGTCGCTGGACGAGAACCTGGCCGAGCCGCCTTGCGGCGCCGCCGTGGCTCCCAGGCCGGCGAAAACCCGGGCCGCCTCTCCCCTTCCCCCGCCCGCCGGCGAGCCGGCGGTACCTCAAATGACAAAAAAACCGGCGGACATGGATTCCCTGGCGGAGCAGGTAAAGGCCTGCCGCAAATGCGGCCTCGGCCACGCCCGGCTCAACGCCGTCTTCGGCGTGGGGTCTTACAAGGCCAAGGTGGTCTTCGTCGGGGAAGGCCCCGGCTTTCAGGAAGACCACAAGGGCGAGCCTTTCGTGGGGCGCTCCGGCCAGCTGCTCGACAAGATCCTGGAGACCGTGCTGGGCCTGAAACGCTCGGACGTCTACATCGCCAATATCGTCAAGTGCCACCCCATGAAGAACCCGGAGACCCCGGAGGCCCACGGCAACGACAGGCCCCCGACCCCCGAGGAGATCTCGGCCTGCCGCCCCTACCTCGACGAGCAGCTGCGCGCCATCCGCCCGGCCTGCATCGTCACGCTGGGCTCCGTGGCCACCAAGGTGCTGCTGGGCATAGACAAGGGCATTTCCACGGTGCGCGGCCGCGCCTACGATTACCCGGTGGAACTCTTCGGCCCGGGCCATCCCATAAAGGTCATCCCGACGTATCACCCCGCGGCCCTGCTGCGCAACCCCAACCTCAAGCGCGATACCTGGGAGGACATGAAGATGCTGAAGTCCTTCCTGGAGACCGGCAAACTCTGAGCCGGCGCTTATGCTGGCCGAACTTTCCTTCCCCATACCGCTGAGACGGACTTTCTACTACCTGCTGCCCGACGAGCTGGAGCTCATGGCCGCGCCCGGCCTGCGCGCCCTCGCCCCGCTGGGCAAGCGCAAGGACGCCGTAGGCGTCATCCTGCGCGTGCTGCCCGAGAAGGACGCCGACCTGAGCGGGTTCAAGGAACTCAAGGCGGTTACGGCGCTTCTCGACGAGACTCCTCTTTTCCCGGAGGACGCTCCCGCTCTGGCCCGCCGGATGTCCTCGCGCTGGGGGTCCCCCGAAGGCCTCTGCCTGGGGGCTTTCTACGCCCACGCGCCCAAAGAACTCCCGCCCCCCGCTGCGCAGGAGCCGCTGCCGGCGGCGGCCGCTCCCGCCCGCCCGCCGGAAATCGCCGGCCTGCTGGAGACCCTGGAATCCGGGGCTCCGGGCGGCTGCCTGCTGCGCCTCGGCCCGCTGGAGCGCAGGGAGGCCATTTACCCCGCCATTCTCGCCGCCGCCCTCCGCCCGGAGGACGCCCAGGCCCTGGTGCTGGTGCCCGATCTCAACTTTATCCCGGCCCTGGCCGCCGCGCTGGAACCTTTTTTCCCTGGCCTCGTCGGGGCCTGGCACGCCCGGCTGACCCCCAAGCGCCGCGCCGAGGCCTGGGCCGGCGCCCACAGCGGCCGGCTGAAGGTGCTAATCGCCACGCGGACCGGGGTTTTCCTGCCGTTCAAGAACCTGCGCTTCGCCCTGATGGACGGCGAGCACGAGGAAGTCTACCGGCAGGCCGAGACCGAACCTTTCTACCATACCCGCGAAGCGCTGCTCATGCGCATGGGCGCGCTGAACGCGCCCTTCGTGCTGGCCAGCCCCTGCCCTTCCATAGAGACCTGGGGCGCCGCCGCCGCCGGCTCGCTCAAACGCTTCGACGCGGCGCCGCCGGGGACTCCCCGGGGCCCCGGCCCCGACATGCGGGTGCTGGACATGGAAAAATACCCCGGGGAGGTCCTGGCCCGGCCGCTCGCGGACGCGCTGCGCGCCGCCGTGGCCGCCGGGTCCCAGGCGCTGCTGATAGCCGGGCGCAAGGGTTACGCTTCCCGCCTGTTCTGCGCCAACTGCGGCTGGATGCCGCGCTGCCCCGACTGCGGCCCCGGCCTGACCCTCCTCAAAACGGCGGACGCCGGGCAGGTGCTGCTTTGCCGGCGCTGCGGCAAGAAGAGCCCCAAGCCGGAAACCTGCCAGAAATGCGGCGGGAAAGTTTTCCGGGATTACGGCGCGGGTTCCCAGAAAGCCCAGGAGGCCGCTTCCCGGCTGCTGCCCGCGGCCAGGATCGTGAGGTTCGACGGCGACGTGCTGCGCGGGTCGCTCAAGACCATGCGCGCTTCGCTGGACGGATTTTCAAAAGGCGAGTCGGACGTGCTGGTGGGCACCCGCATCGCACTGCGCGAGCTCGGCGCCCCCCGCCTGGGCCTCATCGCCTTCCTGGACGCGGACGGGGAGCTCTCCAGCGCGGACTTCCGCGCTTCGGAAAAGGCTTACCAGGCCTTCTACGGCGCCTGGCGCCTGCTCGGGCCCGAAGGGCGCGTCTTTATCCAGACGCGCGAGAGCGGGCATTACGTTTTCTCGCGCCTGGCCGAGATGGATTACCCGTCCTTCGCCGACGGGGAACTGGCCGCGCGCAAGGACTTCTTCTATCCCCCCTTCTCCCACATCGTGAAGGTGCGGTTCGCCTCGTACGACAGGCCCGCGCTGGACGCGGCAGCGGCAGTTTTCCTGAAGTCCCTCGCCTTCCTCGGCGGCGACGCCGGCGAGATCCTGGGCCCCGTCACCCAGCCCGGGGAAGAGCGGCGCAAATTCCACAGCGAGTACTACCTGGTCAAGGCCGCCTCAGAGAAGACAGCCGCCCGCTGCCTGGCGGCCGCCCACGCCCTGCCGCCTCGTGCCGGCGTCACGTATTTCATAGAGGCGGATCCGTACGGCTTCCACTGAACCCCGCTCGCGCGCGCGAGCGCAAAAATAATACAATTAACCGTTATGAACACAGAAGACATCCTGAAGGAAGTCACCCGCGGGGTCGTTGAATGCGTAAGCCGCGAGGAGCTGGTGAAAAAGCTCTCCTCCGGCAAGCGCCTGCGGGTAAAGCTCGGAGTGGACCCGACCAGCCGCGACCTGCACCTGGGCCACGGCGTGGTGCTGGATAAACTGCGCAAGTTCCAGGACCTGGGGCATACCGCCGTGCTGATCATAGGCGATTTCACCGCCCAGGTCGGCGACCCCTCGGGTAAAGACTCCACGCGCCCCGTGCTCGACCACGATACCGTGGCTTCCAACGCCAAGACCTATACCGAGCAGGCCTTCAAGATCCTGGACCCGGAGAAGACGGAGATCCGCTTCAACACCGAATGGCTTAAGCCTTTCTTCGCCAGCCCCGCCACCGGCGTTTCTGATTTCATCAATACCGCCAAGACGGTCACCATTTCCCGCCTGCTCGAACGCGAGGATTTCCGCGCCCGGATGAAGGCCGGCAGCCCCATAAGCCTGCTCGAGATCCTCTACCCGCTGCTTCAGGGCTACGACTCCGTGGCCGTAAAGGCCGACATAGAGCTGGGCGGCCAGGACCAGATCTTCAACCTGCTGGTGGGCCGCGACCTGCAGAAGGCCAACGCCCAGGAGCCACAGGTGGTCATGACCGTCCCGCTGCTCGTCGGCACCGACGGCGAAAAGAAGATGTCGAAGTCCTACGGCAACTACGTGGCTTTCAACGACCTGCCCAACGACATGTTCGGCAAACTGATGTCGCTGTCCGACGAACTGATGTATTCCTACTACGAGCTGCTCACCTCCGAGGACCTCGCCGCCGTGAAGGCCGAGCATCCCATGGAGGCCAAGAAGAAGCTGGCCGGCCTGATCACGGGCCGCTACCACGGCGCCGAGCAGGCTTCCGCCGCCCGCGCCCACTTCGAACAGGTTTTTTCCCGCAAAGAACTGCCCGAGGACATGGAGACCTTCCGCGCCGAGAAGGCCGGCAAGCTTTCCTACCTGCTGGTGGCCGCGGGCCTGGCCAAGGGGATGAACGAGGCCCGGCGCCTTATCGCGCAGGGGGCCGTGAGGCTCGACGGAGAAAAGGTGGCCGAGGATATTGTTTTCGAGCCGAGGAACTGCGTGCTCCAGGTCGGCCGCCGCCAGTTCCGCAAGATAGAGAAATGAGGGGGTCCGCAATGTTTATACTGAGAACCGCGGCGTTGCTGCTGCTTTCCGTCCTTTTCTCCCCCGCCCTGATGGCGCAGGGCGAGGAGGGCGCCGACTCGCAGGACTACCGGAAGATGCTGCAGGAGATGATGAACGCCAACAGCTACAACCAGAACCAGGCCGAGAACTGGGACGCGCGCCTCAAGGTGGTCTCCGGGAGCGTGATGGTGAAGCCCTCCGGCTCCGAGGAATGGTCCAAGGTGACCGGCGAGGTCCCGCTGGAAGCGGACGACGCGGTGAAGACCTCCGCCGACGGGGTGGCCGAACTTTATCTCGACGACAAGGGCGCCGTGGCGGTGGGCCGCAACACCGAGCTGGAGGTCAGCAACATAGAGCAGTCCGACGCGGTTTTTACGCTCGCCCGCGGCTCCATAGTCGCCAAGCTCAAGAAGTTCATGAACGAGAAGTTCAAGTTCCAGGTGCGCACCCCCTCGGCGGTCTGCGCGGTACGCGGCACCGAGTTCGCGGTGGAGTATTCCCAGCTCGGCAAGGAGACCGCCGTGGCGGTCTTCGACGAGGGGCGGGTGGCGGTTACCCCCCAGGGGCTGGAAGAGGGCGCGGACCAGGAATACACCCTTGAAAAGAACATGGAGCTGGTGTTCGGCCCGGACAAGAAGCGCTTCCGCCCGGTACAACTCGCCAGGATGTCACGCCATCGGGGCGCGGTCGCGCAGATGCGCGGCCGCCTCGCCGCTTTTAAAGGGTGGAAGCCCAGATCCCAGGCCCGCCGCGCCGCGCTGCGCGACCAGGCTTTGAAGCGCAGGATCATCCGCAAGCAGCTCAAGGAAAAGAAGGCTGTAAAAGGCAAAACCCGGCGTTCGGCCAAGGCCCGGGCCGCGGCCAGGCGGGCCGCCCGCAAGGCCGCAGAGGCGGAGCAGGAGCCGGGACAGGAGTAATGCGGCTTTTCGTGGCCTCCTCCTTCGGTCCGGACTTCACGCGCAACCTGAAGGCCATCGCCGATTACGCCCGGGATAACGCGGGCCGCGACACCGTGAAATGGGTGCAGCCGGCGCAGTTCCACCTCACTTACGCCTTCCTTGGCGAAGCGGACGGGGCCGCCCTGGCGGCGGCGAAAAAAGGCCTGGACGCCGGGTTGGAAGGCGTGGTTTCTTTTAAGGCGGTTTCGGGCGGGCTGGGAGTTTTTCCTTCCGCGCGCCACCCGAGCGTTCTCTGGGTAGGCCTGGGCGAGGGCGCGGCGGAACTGCGCGAGCTGGCGCGGCGCCTGGCCGAAGGCCTTAAAGGGGCCGGGCTGGTCTTCGAGGACCGCTTCGAGCCGCACGTGACCATTGGCAGGGTGAAGCGGCCCCTGCCGGAGAATTTTTTCAGGCGGGCGGCGGATTACGCGGCCTCCCGCAAAGCCGCCGCGGAAATAGCTTCGGTGGAGCTGATGGAGAGCAGGCTTACCCCGGAGGGCCCGGTTTACAGGCAGGTGTATTCGAAACGATTGCTATGAAAAACATCAGATCCCTGTCGGTTCTCGCTACGCTGCTGGTGCTGCTGGCGCTTTATTTTTTCAGTCCCGGACAACCGGTAAAGGTCGTTATTCCCGAGGGCGCCGGCGCCGGGCAGGCCGCGGCCTCGCTCAAGCGCGAGGGAGCCATCCGCAGCGCGTTCTGGTTCAAGGCGCTGGTGAAACTGACCGGCACGGGGCGCCGCCTCATGCCCGGCGAGTACACGCTGCGCCGCGGGATGTCCGCCGAGGAGGCGCTCTGGCGCCTGACGCACAGCACCTATATCAGCAGCGTGCGGGTGGTGATCCCGGAAGGCTGGCGCATGGAGCAGATAGCGGACCGGCTGGAGGCCAACGGGATAGTGTCCGCGGAAGCTTTCCTGAAGCTGGCCCGTGAACAGAAGCTGGAGGGCTATCTCTTCCCGTCCACGTACCACCTGAAGAAAAATACGCCTCCCCAGGAAGTTCTAAATTTGCTAAAATCTGAATTCGACAGGCAGATAAAGCCTTTGTTCTCTAAAGGGTTTCCCGAGAAGCTGGACGAGCGAAAAACGCTGATCATCGCCTCCATAGTGGAGCGCGAGGCCATGGACGACAGCGAGCGCCCGCTGATAGCGGCGGTTTACATCAACCGCCACCGCAAGGGCATGCCGCTCGAAGCCGATCCGACCACGCAGTACGCGCTGGGCTATTGGAAGAAGGCCCTGACGTACAAGGACCTGAAGTTCAAGTCCCCTTACAATACTTACGTGGTGGGCGGGCTTCCGCCGGGCCCGATCTGCAACCCGGGTCAGAGTTCGGTGGCGGCCACGCTGGCGCCGGCCAACCTGGACGCGCTGTACTTCGTGGCGGACAGGAAAGGGAAGCACATCTTTAACGCGAGCTTCAAGGAGCACCTGAAGGCCAAGAAGCGCGTGGAGCAGGCCGCGAAAGCGGAAAAACAGTGAAGGGCGTGTAGCTCAGTTGGGAGAGCGCCCGCAGGGCGCTGGCGGCCAGCAGGCCGCCGAGCCCGAAGTGAGCAACGAGGAGGTCGCAGGTTCGATCCCCCTCAGGGTCAGTTTAAAAAATTTGGGCGTGTAGCTCAGTTGGGAGAGCGCCTCGTTCGCAACGAGGAGGTCGCAGGTTCGATCCCTGTCACGTCCACCAAATTGAAAGCCCCCGAAAGGGGGCTTTTAATTTTCAGGGTCCGGTCGTGGAACTATTCCGCTCGCCAGGATTGCAGGGAACCGGTGCGCGGTTCCCCTCAATCGCGAAGCGATTGAGGCACTGCAGTGACTATTCCTCTAACGCGTAATAGTCACCCCCCTCCCCAACTGGCGCTCGGAATAGTTCCACGACCGGACCTTTGCCTTTCCATCCTCGTTGGTTTTGTTGTTTTCCCCTCTATAATTTGTAAAATTCTATATAAGACGGCCGGCCGCGGCACAGGAGAAAATATGTCTGATTATTTCCCGCTTAAAGAGAAGACGCGCTACGAGTATAAGTTCACCAGTACCGAGTTCGAGGGTACCGCGCGCGTCTTCATCGACATACTTTCCGTCGGCAAAAAGGCCGCCAAGACCGTGGCCGAGGCCCGGATGATCTTCGAGCTGCGCGACTCCCATACCACCACGTACGCCATCACCCGCGACGCCAAGTGGCTCACCACCGCCGACGGCGTGGTGATAGGCGGGCGCCGCGAGTTCCCCCTGCCGGTCAAGGAAGGCGCCAAGTGGGACGAGTACCCGGACGCGAGCGAAGTAGTGTCGCTTTCCGACAAGGTCTCCATCAAGGCCGGCAAGTTCGCTAAGTGCATGAAGATAGTGACGATGCTCGCCGGCGGCGATTCCGGCAAGTCCGTGCGCTATTACGCTCCCGGCGTCGGCTATATCCTCGAGGAGTACAACGGCGAGGACAAGACCTGCGAGCTGGAGCTGGTGGCCGTCTCCAAGGTGCCCGAGGAAAAGAAAAAGTCCCGGAAATAGGAATTCTTCCCCACGCGTAAACTCCAAGAGGTTTCCCCCATGGCGCTGATCTCGATAAAGCAACTGCTCAACAGCCCCGCCCCCGTTCCAGGGGCGGTGGCGCGCGGCTGGATAAAGACCCGCCGCGATTCCAAGGCGATGTCCTTCGCGGAACTTAACGACGGCTCCTGCCGCGAGAGCCTGCAGGTGGTCTTCCCCCGCGGGGACGCCGCTTTCGACGCGCTGCTGCCGCAGCTGGTCACCGGCGCCGCGGTGGAGATAGCCGGCGACCTGGTGGCTTCGCCCGCGGCGGGCCAGAAATACGAGCTCCAGGCGAAGACCGTCAAGGTGCACGGCGGCTGCGACGCCGAGAAATACCCCATCCAGAAGAAGAAGACCTCCGACGAGTTCCTGCGCACCGTGGCCCACCTGCGCCCCCGCACCAACAAGTACGCGGCCATGCTGCGCGTCCGGTCCGAGCTCGCGTTTTCTATCCACTCCTATTTCCGCGCCAACGGGTTCACCTACGTCCATACGCCGATCTTCACCGCGTCCGACGCCGAGGGCGCCGGGCAGATGTTCGCGGCCACCGCCTTCGACCTGACCAAACTGGCCGGGATCCCGAAGACCGAGAACGGCGAGATCGATTTCTCCAAGGACCTGTTCGGCAAGAAAGTGGGGCTTACCGTTTCAGGGCAGATGGAGGGCGAGGCGCTGGCCCTGGCGCTGGGGAAGATCTACACCTTCGGCCCCACCTTCCGCGCCGAGAACTCCAATACCTACCGCCACTGCGCCGAATTCTGGCAGATAGAGCCGGAGATGGCTTTCTACGAGCTGGCCGACGACATGGCCCTGGCCGAGGATTTCATCAAGACCATCACGAAGGACGTGCTGCAGAAGTGCCCTTCCGACATAGAGCTGTTCGCCAAGTACGTCGAGCCGGCGCTGATGGACAACCTGAGGAACATCACCGAGAACACCTTCGAGCGCCTGCAGTACACCGACGCCGTGAAGATCCTGGAACCGGTCAACGACCGCTTCGAGCTCAAGGTGAAATGGGGCGTGGACCTGGCCAGCGAGCACGAGCGCTTCCTGGTGGAGCAGCATTTCAAGAAGCCGGTCATCCTTTACAACAAGCCCAAGGAAGTGGCCTCCTTCTACATGAAGCTCAACGACGACGGGCGGACCGTGCGCGGCATGGACGTGCTGGTGCCACGCATAGGGGAACTGGTGGGCGGCAGCGAACGCGAGAACCGGCTGGACGTGCTGGAGAAGCGCATGAACGACCTGAAGATGAAGGTGGAGGACTACCAGTGGTTCCTCGACCTGCGGCGCTTCGGTTCGGTGCCCCATGCCGGGTTCGGGCTGGGTTTCGAGCGGATGATGATGCTGATAACCGGCATTTCCAACATCCGCGACGTGACCGCTTTCCCCCGGGTGCCCGGGTACGCGGAATTCTGAGCCGCGGGTCGCAAAAAAAGGCCGGACAACTGTCCGGCCTTTTTTATTTGCCGCCTGGCGCCTAGCGGTGCAGGGCGTCGGCCAGGTACTTCTGGGCGTCCGTCACTATCTTGAGATTAGTCCCGCCGTCCACTAACGACAGCGGCACGGTCGGTCGGGAGCGGAAGGTCAGCATGGTAGCCTCGCCGTCGCGGGTCAGGCGGGCGGTGACGCTGCTGCCCATCCCCACGAAAAACACGGACGGGGTGCGCGCGTCGATCACGCCGGCCACAGGGTCCGCGCCCAGGATCCTGAGCCTGGCTACCTCTTTCAAGTAGTGGGAGATCACGTGAAAGGCCCGGTCGTAAGGCAGCGGCAGCAGGATCTGGCGGCTCTGGTCCACCGCGTAGATATCCCCCTCCGGATTCTCCCCCGCCGCTTTGCGGGCGCCGCGTGCGTGCTTAGCGCCCAGCAGTGCAGCGGCCAGCAGGCCGAAGACAATGGCTGTGGCGGATTCCCCGAGTATGGAATCCAGCCCCTCGGCCATGTTCAGGTTGGCCGCGAGCGTGCCGAGGAAACAGAAAAACGTCAGCCAGAAGAACAGTTTGAAGTATACTTTTATCATTTTCCCTCCGAAACCTCTGCGGTTATTCTATAAAAAATCAGCGCCTCCGTTTCAGCGAGGCCAGGACGCCGGCCGCGGCCAGGACCGTGAAGACGGCTATGGCGGCGTTCATCGACGAAACCAGCCCTTCCGCGGCCCCGGGGCCCAGCTGCACGCGTCCTATGAAGACGGAAAAGAGCAGCATGACCACGGCCATGCTGAACATCTGGCCGGTAAGCCGCATGGTGCCGAGGCTGGCGGCGGCCACGCTGTAGTGACGCTTCTCCACCGAGCCCATTACCGCGTTGGTATTGGGGGCCGCGAAGAGGGCCAGCCCGAAGCCCAGAACGCAGAGGCCGGCGGCTATCCGCCAGAGCGGCAGGCCCGCCCCCGTGACCGTGAAGCAGGCTATGCCCGCCGCCGTAAGTGCCATGCCGGCGGAGGCGATCACGCCGGGGTCTTTGCGGTCGGAGAGCCTGCCCGCCCACGGCGAGAAAATCACCATGAAGACCGGCTGGAACGCCAGCAGCAGGCCCGCCTGGCGGGGCGACATCCCCTCCTTGTACTGCAGGTACAGGCTGAGCAGGAAACCCGGGGCGAAGCTCGCGCCGTAGTTCAGGAAGGCGGCCAGGTTGGAGAACGCGAAGACCCTGTTGCGCAGGAAAAGCCCCGCGTTGAGTATCGGGTTGGCTATCCTGGTTTCCCTCCGGAGGAAGAGGAGCAGCGCCGCTGCTCCGGCCGCCGCGGACAGGATCCCGGGCGGGGCGGTGATAGCGGAAAGACCGTACATCAGCGCGGCGAGGGCGGCTGCGTATAGAGCGGCCCCGGGCAGGTCGAAAGTCTCGTTCTCTCCGCCCTTCCACTCGGCGCCGGCCAGGCGGGCGCGTATCAGCCACAGTACGCCGAGGCCCAGGGGAACGTTGGCCAGGAAGATGGCCCGCCAGGAGACGCTCTGCGCCAGGAACCCGCCCAGCGGCGGGCCCAGCGAAAGGCCGGTGTAAACCGAAGCCGAGACCCAGCCCAGGGCCTTGCCCCGGCGTTCGGGAGGGAAGACCGCGGTAAGTATCGCCGTGGAGGTGCCGAAGATCATGGCCGACCCCATGCCCTGCAGCACGCGGGCCGCCAGCAGCTGCCAGCCGGCCGCGGCCAGGCCGCAGAACAGCGAAGCCGCGGTGAACAGGGCGAAACCGAGGGTCAGGACCCGCTTGCGCCCGAAGACGTCCGCCGCCCGGCCCATGGGGACCAGCAGCGCCGCCGAGGACAGCAGGAACGAGAGCGAGACCCAGCCCATCGTCATGGCGTCCAGGCCCAGCGCCGGGGCCATGACCGGCAGCGCCACGTTTATGGACGAGAGCATGAACGGGGTGGAAAAGGAGGCGAGCACCGCTATAAGCAGCACGGTATTCGGGTTCGGCGGCATTGGGATATTCTATAATTTTAACTGCGCCGCCCATTCAGGCGGCGCCGCAAGGAGGCCGCATGGAACGGGAAAAGGCGCTGGAGCTGCTGAGGACGCACGTCAAGAACGAGAATCTGGTGAAGCACTGCCTGGCGTCCGAGGCCGTCATGCGCGCCCTGGCGGCGCGGCTCGGCGGGGATGCCGGGCTCTGGGGCCTGGCGGGTCTATTGCACGATATAGACGTGGAACTGACCGCCGGCGACCTTTCCAGGCACACCCTCGAGGCGGAGAAGATCCTTTCGGGGCACGGCCTGCCGCCGGAACTCATAGACGCGGTTAAAATGCACAACGAGGCCGCCCACGGCGGCCGGCGCAGGGACCAGGTCTTTCACCGGGCCCTGGCCGCCGGGGAGACGGTTACCGGGCTGATAACGGCCACCGCGCTGGTGTACCCGGACCGCCGCCTGGCCAGCGTTAAAGTCTCGTCGGTAGCCAAACGCATGAAGGACAAGCGCTTTGCCGCCTCCGTGGACAGGTCCATCATACTGGAATGCGAGGCGCTCGGCCTCAAACTCGAGGATTTCCTCCAGCTCTCCCTGGACGCCATGCTCTCCGTAGCTCCCGATCTGGGGCTTTAAGCGCCCTGGGCGTTGCCCTTCGCCCTGGCCGCCGCCAGCTTCTTTAAGAAGGTCTCTTCGTCCTTGAAGTCTCCGGGGAAGCAGAGCAGCTGCGTCAGGTTCTGCGTCAGTCCCGGGCTGAGCCCGGCGATGTCGGCCAGCCCTTTTTCCACGAAAGAGCAGGCGCGGCAGCCCTCCTGGGCGTCCGCGTTGGAAATGATCAGCGTAAAATCCCCCTCCTCGCGCTTGAGCAGGGCGTGCGCGTTGCGCATGTTGCTCCTGAGGAAGGCCTCCGCGCGCGAGGACAGCTGCGCCGCCCTGGGGTTGTCGCGCAGGACCCTGCCGGAGAAGTTGATGTCCACCACGCAGAACTTGTAGCTGCGGGCCAGCGCCAGCTCGATCTCGCGGCGCACCATGCCTTTCAGGGCGGCGTCGAAGGGCAGGACGGGCAGCAGGACGAAGAATTTGCAGCCGTGTCCGGGAGCGCTCTCCACCCAGATCTTTCCGCCGTGAAGCTCCACTATGCCTTTGCAGATGGCCAGCCCGAGGCCGGTGCCTTTGACGCCGGGCGGGCGCTTGCGCCCTACCTGGGCGAACTTGCCGAAAAGGCGCGGGAGATCTTCCGCCTCTATACCCGGGCCGGCGTCCTCCACGCAGAAGAGGGCTTCCCCTTCCCAGGGACGCAGGGAGAGCGTGATGTCCCCGCCCCGCGGCGAGAATTTAAGCGCGTTCGAGACCAGATTGATCACTACTTCCCGCACCTTTTCCTTATCGCAGTAGGTGAAAAGCGGGGATTTGGGCAGGTCCTTGACCAGCCGGATCTCGCGCTCTTCGGCCAACCGGACGTAGTCGCGCTCGGTCTCGTCCAGGAGCAGCCCCAGGTCCGCTTTGGTTATGTCCATGGGCATCACGCCGGCCTCTATCTTGGTGATGTCCAGCAGGGCGTCTATGAGGCGGTTGAGCCGCATGGAATTGTCGATGCCGATCTTCAGGATCTCCTTCTGCCTGCCGTTGACCTCCCCCACCGACCCGTCGAAGACCAGGTCCAGGGATTCCTTTACCACGCTCAGCGGCGAGCGCAGCTCGTGGGAGATCATCGAGATGAATTCGTCGCGGTTGCGCTGCAGGGTGCGCACCGGGGTCAGGTCCCGCAGGATCACGAGCCGGCACGGCTCGGAGTCCCAGACGGTGTCCACGGCCCTGACCTCCAGCGGGATCTTGCGGCCGTCCAGGCGCCGCAGCTCGGTCTCAACCGTCTTTTCAGTGTCCGTCTCCAGCGTGAGCGGGTGCTTTAAAAGTTCCTCCCGCCTGCGCCCGAAGATGTTTTCCGCCCCGTGGTTGGCGAACAGCACCCGCCCGTCCTTTCTGGCTACCATCACCCCGTCCGGGCTCTTCTCCAAAATGTCCTCCAGGTGGGCCTCTTTCTGCTTGAGTTTGCGCTCTATCCTGGCGCGTTCCACGGAATACTTTATGGAATACGCCAGCCAGTCGCCGGTTATCTTCCCCTTGACCAGGTAGTCCTGGGCGCCTTTCTTTATGAGGTCCAGGCCCAGGTGCTCCTCGTAAAAACCGGTCATGACGATGATCGGAAGGTCCGGGAACAGGCCTTCGGCCTTGCCGAGCGTTTCCGGCCCGTAGGAGTCGGGGAGGTTCAGGTCCAGCAGGACGATATCGGGGGCCTTCACCCTGGCCGCCGCCGCGGCTTTCTCCAGCGTTTCGGCGAAGGAAAGTTTGAACGCGGCGCCGTTCTTGATGTCGCGGAACAGCTCGGTGATTATCTTGGCGTCGAGGCTGTTGTCCTCGACTATCAGGACGCCCAGAGATTCTTCATGCTGTTCCATGGCGGCCTCCTTTGCGCGCGCTCTTGCGGGCGCCGGGCGCAGGCGCCACCAGCGCCAGCTCGACGTTCTCCAGGCGGAGCGCCGCCCGGATGAGCTGCACCGGGTCGGCCGGTTTCACCAGGTAGCAGGTGGCCCCGAGGTCGTAGCTGAGCTCGACGTCGTCCGGAGCGGAGGAGGTGCTCAGTACTATGACCGGCAGGGCGGAGAGCAGCGGGTCCCGGCGGATCTCCGCGAGCACCTTGCGGCCGTCCTTGCCGGGCAGGTTCAGGTCCAACAGCACGAGGTCGGGCTTTACCGCGCCGGAATAGTCCCCCTGCCCCCGCAGGTAGCGCAGGGCGGAATCCCCGTCGGCCAGGGCCGTTACGCGGTTGGCCAGTCGGGCCTCCTTGAAAACTTCGTTGAGGAAGCGGACGTCGGCGGGGTTATCCTCCACCAACAGGATCTCAAGCAGCCTGGCGTTCTTATGCGTTTTTCTCATGATCTGTCTCTTTTGCCCCCTCCGCGCCGCGCGCCGCCGGCAGCGGGCCCTGCGGGCCGGTTTCTGACGGCAGGGTGACGCAGAACACGCTCCCTCCGCCGGGATATGACTCCACCCAAATCTTACCGCCGTGGTTCTCCGCTATCTTCTTGCACAGGGCCAGCCCTATGCCCGCGCCCGGGTATTTCTCCGCCGTGTGCAGGCGCTGGAAGATCAGGAAGATCCGGTCGAAGTGTTCAGCCGGGATGCCAATGCCGTTGTCCGAGAACCGCAGCACCCATTCCCCTGGTGTTTCAGTGGCCGTGACATGGATCTCCGGGGCCGCCGAAACGTTGAACTTCAAAGCGTTGGAGAGCAGGTTCTGGAACAGTTGTATCAGCTGGCCTTCGTCGCCGGTGACCACCGGCAGTTCTCCGCAGTTGACGGCCGCTTTTTTCTCTTCCAGGGTGATCTTGAGGTTGAACAGCGCCTTGCGCAGGGCCGCGCCGCAGTCCACCCGCGTGAAGTCCTTGGAGGAGTAGGTGACCTTGGAGTAGTTGAAGAGGGCGCTGACCAGTTCCGTGGCGCGCTGCGCGCCCTGGTCTATATAACCGATGAAATCCCGGGCGTCCCCGTCGAGAGAATTCCCGTAGCGCTTGGCCAGCAGCCCGCTGAAGCTGGAGACCACCCGGAGCGGCTCCTTCAGGTCGTGGGAGGCGACGTAGGCGAACTGCTCCAACTCCCTGTTGGACCTGGCCAGCTTCTCGCTGGTCCTCTTCAGCGCCGCTTTTTCCCGCTGCAGTTCCGTCTTCGCCTCTTCGAGGTCTTCCACCAGCGAGATCACCTTGCGGCGCGTCAGTTCCAGGGCGCGCGTCTGCAGCTTCATGCGCGCCAGGCGCATGGTGGTTTCCTTGGCCAGGCGTATGCGCGCCAGCATGGAGTTCTCCAGCGTTATGTCCAGCGCGTCGGCGGCCAGCGCCAGTTCCTCCATCTCCCCGCGGTTCTCTTCCGCCGGGTAGAAAGGGGCGGCGGCCCGGAACAGTTTCACTTTCAGGGTCTCCAAACCGGAGAAAAAGCGGGCGTTGACGACGTAATGCTGCACCATCACTATCGCGAACAGCAGGAGGAATATGGAGGAATACGCCAGCGCCGTCCGCACCAGCAGCAGATTGCGGTCCTGCAGGCCGCTGTTGGCGGCCGCCAGCGCCAGGGAGACTATTACCGCCGCCCTGTCCTTCGGGGCGCTTCTGCCGCGGGCTTCGGCTTGCCCGCCCTCTTCCGGCCGCAGCATGGCGTAGTATTGCGCCCGGATTTCCTTGAAGGCCGCCCTGGTGCCCGGGGAGGAGGCGTCTCGGGAGGCGATAGCGGCTCCTAGCGCCGCCTTTTTTTCCTGGAAGCCGGGCGCCCGCCGGCCTCCGGCGGAGGAAAGGTCGGCCGCCCTGGCGGCCACGTTTAGCGCGTACTCCGCTTCGACCGCCATGTTCTCGAACCTGCCGTAGAGAAAGTAAACTCCGGCCAGGGCCGCCAGCATGGCCGCTCCCCGCAGGACAGAAAAAAGCCTGGACACCCCCGCGAAGGACATGCTGCGCTCCTAGATCCCGCCCCCGACCTTTTCCCGCAGCTCGGCGATCTCCTGCTTCAGTTCCGAGATCTTGCTCTCACGCTCCATCAGGTACTTGTTGAGCTTCTCCAGTTCGTCGTTCTGGGATTTGAGGTCCGCTTCCTCTTCCCTGAGCTTTTCCGCCTCGGCCTCGAGTTCCAGGTCCCGGGACGACTGGCGCCTGAGCTGGGCGGCTACCTCCGCTATGGCGTCGGACAGCGCCTCCGGTTCGGAAAGCTTCTTTTCGCTTGCCGGCAGGCCGTATTGCTCCAGGAGGGCTGCCGCCTGTCTGCCCGCCTCGGTCAGGCGCGCCGCCAGCGCGCCGGCGGCCAGGAGGGCCGCGGCGGCCAGGAAAATGAAGCCCAGCACCGCCCGGCGCCGGGCCCTGGAGACCAGTTCTTCGGCGCCGGCCGAGAACGCCTTAAGAGGCGCGCGCCCGGCCAGTACCCAGTCGGCTTCGGTCAGGGGGCGCCAGGCGAAGACGTCGCTTCCGGGCCGCCCTTCGTTGGCGAACTCTACTCCGGTCTTGCCGGCCAGCGCGGCCAGGAAAGGGGAGCCGTCCGCGGAGCGCAGCGAGGCCTCCCGGGGACCCGCGGCCTCGACCAGCAGCAGGCTTTGGTCGCCTTTGGCCGCGAGGGCCAGCGTGAAAGAGGGATCCTTTCCCGGCTCCAGGCCGAGGGCTTCACGCTGGGAAAGTCTGAAGCGGCAGCGCAGCGCGCCTAAGGGGGCGGTCCCGCCCCCTGCCGGCGGCAGGACGGGCGTGGTGACGTCCCATACTATGGCAGCGTTCTCGCGCCTGGGGGCGCTGACCCGGTACCCGCCCGGGCCGGGCCTGCCCGGCATTATAAGCCCGACCTTGCCGGGGTCCAGGGAGGCCACTATCTTACCGTCCGCGCCGGCCAGGTCCATTCCCGCGAGCGAAGGTCCGCCTGCCGCTTCGGCGAGCGCCTTCCTGAGCCCGGTTTTGTCGGCGCCGGGGCCGTAGAGGTTGTGGCTGGCCAGCAGTTCGCGCAGGGCGGGGCAGGAGGCGGCAAGGCGGGCCTTCGCCAGGCCCCCCCGCAGTTCGGAATCTATCACCGAGGCGCGGAGTTCCAGTTTCGAGAGCAGCAGTTCCCCCGCCGCCTCGTTCGTGAACGGTTTAAGTTCGCTTTTAAAGCCCCGGTAGGTCAGCCAGGTGCCGGCGCCCGCCGCCAAAAGCATGGCCAGCAGCAGCTTCAGCCTGAAAGGCACTAAAGTTTTATGTGAAAAAGGCATGATCCCCCCAGCTAACCGCTCGGTACGGACTCGCTCTGATTTTTACTTTTACCCTAACCCCTTAGGATCTATCCACAAAGTAATATATTTGGCGTGGCGTGTCAAACTTTAGAATGTTACTTCCGATACATAAAAAAACCGCCGGGGAGCGCCCGGCGGTCTTTTCTGGTTTCGCGGACCGTTACTGGAAGAAGTAGATGTTCGCCGCGTAGTTGAACTTGCCGCCGCTGAACTCTATCGGCGGGTCCAGCTTGAAGACGCGGGAGGCGATGAAGTCCTTCTTGTTCTCGGCCAGGAACTTCTTGTAGTCGGTTATCTTGGCGTTGATGCCGGTTTCGTCCGCGGCGAGCTTGGTCTTGAAGCCCAGCTCGCGGCCTATGTAGGCCATGGAGAATTCGGCGTCCTTCTTGACCAGGGTCACGGCTCCGGTCAGCAGGTCGAAGTCTATGTTCTCGCCGTTCATGAGCTGGCGCAGCTGGACTTCACTGGCCTCGTCCGCTTCGGGCTTGGTCAGGTAATAGACGTTGAAGGTGGGGCGGAGGATCTCGGTCTTGATCATGAAGGCCGCTACCGGGGTCATGCCGGCCTGCTCGAGGGGCTCGAGCAGTTCATGCTGGACCTTCTTCATGTCGGCGGCGCTCAGGGCGTCGTAATGCAGCTTGTCGCCCATGAATTCGCGCACCACGCGGCCGTCGGCGGATTCGTACTTCAGTACGCCGTAGTTATTCTTATACTCGGCGGAGACGACCTTCATGCCGAACTTCTCGAGGATGGGCTGCCACATGGCCTTGAACTCGTTGTACTGGGCTTCGGTCTCGGCGTAGGAGTACACCTGGCTCCTGTTGGCCTGGGCCAACAGGTGGAGTTTGGTGATCTCTCCGGCCACGTGGCCGCACTTGGCGGAAGGGGCCTTGAGGACCGGGGCGGGAACTTCTATCCCGGAAGCTTTGACTTCGCCGGCGGAAATATCGGCGAATTCCGCGGCTTTCACCGCGGAAACGGAAAATAGTACTGCGGCTGCGAGCGCTAACTTTTTCATCTGTATCCTCCTGCTGACGCTGATAACTGTCTTAATTCTACACTTTTCCCCCGGCGCGCGTAAGTCCCAATGGTCCCGCGTCCTTTCTGGGCCATAGGGCCCATGATATTCGTCAACTTTCCCGGGCCAGGCCGCGCTGGACGCGCCATTTTCCGAAGGCCTTGCCCCTGGTCTCCATGCGTTTGAGAAAAGCTTCGCCGGTGGCGGTTATGCCGCGGCCGCGGTTCCCGGCGAACGGGGTGCCGGGCAGCGGCATGAAAGCGTGCACGTGGATCATGGCGCCGCGCCGTGAGAGCTCCTCGATCATCGCCTCCGTGTCCTTTTCGTCGGCGCGGGTCTCTCCGGGCAGGCCGAAGATGAAGTCCAGGTAAGGGGTAATGCGGTACTCCCGGCAGAGGTCGCAGGCCAGCAGGATGTCGGCCGTGGTGTGCCCCCGGCCTATGGCCGCGAGCAGGCGCGGGCTGCCCGTCTGGGCGCCTATTATGAGGCGGCGGTTGGAAGCGTGGCGGCGGGTAAGTTCCAGCGCCTGCGGGGTCACGTGCTCCGGCCGCACCTCCGACGGAAAAGAACCGAAAAATATTTTTCCCCCGTGCTTTTCCGCCAGCGCGTCCGCCTCCTCCAGCAGTTCGCGCAGGGCGGGCAGGTTCATCTCCCTGCCGTCGTGCGAGCCGTAGCCGAAAGCGTCAGGCGTGACGAACCTGGTCTCCTTCAGGCCGGCGGCGTACAGGGCGCGCATGTGCGCGAGAATATCCGCCACCGGGCGGTGCCTGGGGCGCGTCCCGGTGAGAAAGGAGGTCTGGCAGTAGGCGCAGGCGAAAGGGCAGCCGCGCGTGATCTCTATGGGGCCGAAAAGGCCGGCCCGGACCGGGAACGGAGGCCACTGCCCCAGGTCCTGCTGCCGCTTGCCCCTGATCACGCCGGAGGGGCGCCCCCCGGCGCAGAACTCCCGCATCAGGGAGACCAGGGCCGCTTCACCCTCCCCGGCCACGACGCAGTCGAAGCCCATGGCCAGCGCTTCTTCCGGCAGGGCGCTGGGATGCGGTCCGCCGGCCAGCAGCAGCAGGTCCCTGCCCCGCAGGCGCGCGGCCAGCGAGGCCGCGGCTTTTTTCTGGCAGGTGAAGAACGACACCGCAGCCGCGGTTCCCGGGCCGGCCGCCAGCGCCGCGCGCAGGAACTCCTCTTCCGTGGCGGCAAAGCTCAGCCGTAGTCCTTTGATGCGCTCGGCCTCCAGCGCCGCGGCGAGGGCGTTCACGCTCCAGCGGTTCTCGCGGGAATAATAGAAGATGAGTTCAGGCATCCGTGGGATCCGGTTCCTGCGCCGCCGTCGGGAAGGAGAGCAGGAAGACGTAGGCGCGGGCCATGGCGAGGCCCAGCCAGGGCATGAAAACGAAGTTCTTGAGGAGGTAGGCGGCCACGGTCCAGGGGCGCAGGTCCAGGCTGACCTCCGGGTTCTTGAACGGGTCTGAAACCCTGGCTATTTCCGGGGCGAACAGGTTCAGCACGAGCATCAGCATGGCGATGGGCAGCAGGCGCCGGCGCCAGCCTTCGGCGAGGGTCCGGCTGAGGGCGAAGGATTCTTTTACCCCGGTGCGGCGGTCCACCACCAGGTATTCGCTGAAACAATAGGTCAGGTAGAGGAGCACGCCCGGCAGTACGAAGGCCAGCAGGCCTCCCAGGGTGAGCAGGCCCAGCCCCACGCTGACCGCGAGCACCCGGTGATAGACGGGAAAGGCCCCGAACAGGTCCGCCAGCCTCGCCGGGCCGCCGCGCGCCATCCGGATATAGACGAGCACGCAGCCGAGGGAAACGGGGGTGGTGACGAACAGGGAGTACGCCGCGGCAGGCAGCAGGGAATGCCACTTGTTTATCAGCGGCAGGCCGCCCGAGGCGATGGCGGCCTGCAGCAGCAGCACCGGCAGCAGCGCGAAAAAACCGGCCGTGTAATCGTCCCACGCGCCGGTCAGCCAGCCTATGGCCGCGCGGTCCTTGTCAATTTCCAGCATCACGGTAGAGGGCCGCCGCCCGGTAGGAACTGCGCACCAGCGGGCCGGAGAGGACGGCGCGCAGGCCGAGGGCCTTCGCCCTGGCGCCCCAGAAGGAGAATTCCTCGGGCGTGTAGTATTTTACGACGGGGCGGTGGCCGCCGGACGGGGCCAGGTACTGGCCCAGCGTCAGCAGGTCGCAGCCGTGGGCAGCGAGGTCGGCCAGGGCTTTTTCCAGTTCTTCCGGCTTTTCCCCCAGCCCCAGCATGAGGCCGGATTTTGTAAGGATGTCGGGGCGCAGGCGCTTGGAGGCCGCCAGGAGGTCCAGGGAGCGCTGGTAATCGGCGCCGGCCCGGGCTCCGGCGTAGAGGCCGGCGACCATCTCGAGGTTGTGCCCCAGCACGTCCGGCTCCGAATCCAGCACGGTCTTGAGGGCGGCTTCGCTGCCCTGGAAATCTGGGATGAGCGGTTCCGTCCGGATGCCGGGCGACAGCTGCTTGATCAGGCGGTTGGTCTGGGCGAAGTGGGCGGCCCCGCCGTCGGGCAGGTCGTCGCGGGTAGGCGAGGTGAAGACCACGTATTTCAGCCGCCATTTGAGGCAGAGCTCGGCCACCCGCCGTGGCTCGCCGGGATCGGGCGGCCTCGGCTTGTCCTTCTTTACGGCGCAGAAGCCGCACTTGCGGGTACAGATGTCCCCGAGGATGAGGAAGGTGGCTTCGCCCTCGGAAAAACATTTGCCCTTGTTGGGACAGCGCGCCTCGTCGCAGACGGTGTGCAGTTCCCGGGCGGCGAGTTCGGCGGCGGTGCCGGCGGCCGCGCCTCCGCGGAGGCCGGCCTTGCGGACGCGGACCTCGTCGACTATCCATTTCGGGAATTGCGGCATTGCCTTCCTCGCGGGGCTGCTACTCCGTGATCTTGAGGTGCAGCTCCTTGAGCTGCTTCTCGTCGATAACGGAAGGGGCGTCGCTCATCAGGCAGGCCCCGCTGGTGGTCTTGGGGAACGCGATGACGTCCCGGATGGAGTCCGTGCCGCAGATGATGCCGATGAGGCGGTCGTAGCCCATGCCGATGCCGCCGTGGGGCGGGGCGCCGAAATCCATGGCGTTGACTATCATGCCGAAGCGCTTCTGGACCTGTTCCTTATCGTAGCCCATAAGGCCGAAGATCTTTTCCTGCATGGCCCGGCTGTGGTTGCGCACCGAGCCGGAGCCGAGTTCCACGCCGTTGAGCACCAGGTCGTACTGGCAGGAGCGGACGTTGCCGGGGTCGGTGTCGAGCTTATGCGCCTCTTCGGGCAGCGGGGCGGTGAAGGGGTTGTGCGTGAAGGTCCAATTGCCGCTCTCGGCGTCCTTCTCCAGCAGCGGGAAGTGGCGCACCCAGAGGAAGGCCCATTTCTTAAGCTTGGCCGGCTTGAGGCGGGCTATCAAGTCGTTGCGCAGGGCGCCCAGGCACGGGGCGGCCACGGAGGGCTTGTCGGCGGCTATGAAGACCGCGTCGCCGTCCTTGACCTCCAGGCGGTCTTTGAGCGCGGCCTGCTCGGCCTCGCTGATGAACTTGAGCGTCGGGGAATCCCACTTGCCGTCCTTGAAGCGCAGCCAGACCAGGCCCTTGGCGCCGAGCTTCTTTACCAGCTCGGTGAGTTTGTCCATGTCGCCGCGGCTGAAGACCGCGCCGCCTTCGCCCTTGATGGCGCGCACCGCGCCGCCTTCGGCGAGCGCGCCGGAGAAGACCTTGAAGCCGGACGCCTTGAAGATGTCCGAACAGTCCTTGATCTCCAGGGCGTAGCGCAGGTCGGGCTTGTCGGAGCCGTACTTGAGCATCACGTCGGAGAACTCCATTTCGGGGAAAGGCGCGGAGATCTCCTCGCCGAGGTAGGCGAAGACGTCCTTCATCATGCCTTCCACCACCTTCGCGATGTCCTGCTCGTCCACGAAGGACATCTCGAGGTCTATCTGGGTGTGTTCTGGCTGGCGGTCGGAGCGGAGCTCCTCGTCGCGGAAATTGCGGGCCAGCTGGAAGTAGCGGTCCATACCGCTCATCATGAGCACCTGCTTGAACTGCTGCGGGCTCTGGGGCAGGGCGTAGAACTCGCCGGGGTTGTTGCGCGAGGGCACCACGAAGTCCCGCGCGCCTTCGGGCGTGGAGCGGGTGAGCAAGGGGGTTTCGATCTCGTTGAAGTCGAGGCCGTAGAGGTAGTTGCGGATGACCTGGGAGAGGCGGCTGCGCAGGACCAGGTTCTTCGCCATCCGGGGGCGGCGCAGGTCGAGGAAGCGGTACTTCAGGCGGGTGTCCTCGTTGACGCCGGCGTGTTCGCCGAGGTCGAAGGGCAGCGGCTGGGAAACGTTGAGGATCTTTATCTCCGCGGCCTGCAGTTCGATCTCGCCGGTGGGCATGTTCTTGTTGGCGTTCTCGCCGGGGCGCAGCGTTACCTTGCCGGTGACCTGCAGGGCGTACTCGCTCTTGGCTTCTTCGGCGGCCTGGAAGACGGGGCTGCCGGGGGCGGCTACTACCTGGGTGACGCCGTAGAGGTCGCGCAGGTTGACGAAGAGGACGCCGCCGTGGTTGCGCTTGGCGTCCATCCAGCCGGCGAGGGTGACGGTCTGTCCGGCGTGGGAGGCGTTGAGTTCGCCGCAGGTGTGGGTGCGCAGGGCGGTGGCTTTTGAGTTGTTGGTCATGGTCATTGTTTGCGTCATAAATTCGGTCTAGCTGTTTCGCGGGTCCTGCCCGGGGTATTGCCCCTCTCACCCGGACTGCAGGGAACCGTTGCGCGGTTCCCCTCAATCGCTGACGCGATTGAGCCTCCCCTCCCCAACGGGTTCGCGGGGCAATGCCCCGGCCGGACCCGGTCCGCTATGCCTTCAAAAGGCTTCGAATGTAGGAAGGGGCGTCGGCGAAGGGGACGGGGACCTGGTCGCCGGCCTGTTTGAGCGGTTTGGCCGCTACGGTGCCCGCTTTCAGCTCATCCTCGCCCAGGATGAGCGCGTACGAGGCGCCGCTCTTGTCGGCGGAGCGCATCTGCGACTTGAGGCTGAGCGTGAAATTGGAGGAATCGGCGCTGACGCCGGCGGCTCGCAGGGCGGCCAGCAGGCGGAAGGCCTGGTCCTGGGCCGCGGCCGCCGCGGCTACCACGAAGACTGCGGGGGCGGTATCCGCCACGGGTTGGTCCTTGAGCAGCATGGCGAGGCGGTCCACGCCGAGGGCCCAGCCTATGGCCGGGGCCGCGGGGCCGCCCATGGATTTGACGAGGTCGTCGTAGCGCCCGCCGCCGCAGACCGCGTCCTGGCTGCCCAAGGCGCTGCTGCGCACTTCGAAGACGGTGCGGGTGTAATAATCCAGGCCTCGAACCAGGTTCAGGTTCACGTTGTGGGGCACGCCGGAGATCTTGAGCAGGTCCTGCACCCGGGCGAAATGCTCGGCGCAGGCGGGGCAGAGGCTCAGCTTGGGGGCCTTTTCGGCCAGCCACGGGCCGTCCACCTTGCAGTCCAGGGCGCGCAGCGGGTTGCGCTCTATGCGGCCGCGGCAGGGCTCGCAGAGCATTTCCGCGCGCTGCTTGAGGTAATCCAGCAGGGTCTGCCGGTAGGTCTTGCGGCACTCCGCGCAGCCGAGGGAATTGAGCTCCACGGAACAGGCCGAGAGGCCGGCTTTCTCCAGCAGGCGCACCAGCATGGTGATGGTCTCGGCGTCGGCGAAAGGGGACGCGTTGCCGATATGCTCGGCGCCGATCTGCTCGAACTCGCGGAAGCGGCCGGCCTGCGGGCGCTCGGCGCGGAACATGTTGCCGACGTAGAAAAGCTTGGCGTTGCGGCCGGTCTGGCTCAGGTTCTGCTCTATGTAGGCGCGCACCACGCCGGGGGTCCCCTCCGGCCGCACCGCCACCTCGCGCCCTCCGCCGTCGGTGAAGGCGTACATTTCCTTCTCGACTATGTCCGTGGTCTCGCCGGTGGACTTTACGAACAGCTCCTTCATCTCTATGGTGGGGATGCGCAGTTCCTGGTAGCCGTACAGGGCGAAGACCTCCCTGGCCGCGGCTTCGATGGCGGCGAAGCGCGTGGACTCCGGGGGCAGGAGGTCCCTGAAGCCCCGCAGGGAGTGTACGCTCATTGCGCGTTCCCCGCTATGGACCGCAGGCGGGCCTGGTTCAGGATGATCAGCTCGCCGCGGCGGTAGTCTATGACGCCGCTGCGCTTGAGGGTGTTGATGGCGCGGCAGACCGGCACCCGGGTGGTGCCCAGGTACTGGGCCAGTTCGTTCTGGTCTATGGCCATCTTCACCGGCTTGGCGTGCTTGTCCTTGGAGAGTTCGAGGATGGCCTCGGCCAGCCGGCCCAGGATGTTGTGGAACAGCATCGAGCTTATTTCATTGTTGCACTTGCTCAGGCGGTCCGCCAGGGTGTGCAGCAGTTTCAGGGTGAAGTCGGCGTTCTCCAGGATCAGGCGCTTGAAGTTCTTTTTCGAGATCACGAACAGTTCGCTCGCCTCGGCCGCCTGGGCCGAGGCGGAGCGGACCCGGCCGCCCAGCAGCGACATCTCGCCGAAGAAGTCCCCCTTCTTCAGGAAGGCGAAGGTCTTACGCTTATCCCCGCCCACGGTGGTGAAGATCTTGATGCGGCCGGACTTCACTATGAAGAAGTTGTTGCCCAGGTCCTGCTTGGCGAAGACCATTTCCCCGGCGGCGTAACTCTTTACGCCGGCGATAGAGAGCACCTGGTTTATCTCCCGCTGCCTGAGGCCGCGGAAGAAAGGGACTTTTTTGAGGGCGCTGCTGGCTATTACCATTACTTGATCTCCTCCATGGGCATGCCGCACTTAGGGCACTTGCCCGGGGCGGCGGCTTCCACGCATTTCATGGCGCACATGTATTTCTTGCCGGCCTTGGCTTCTTTCCTGCCTTCCTTGGCGTGGCCCTTGTGCTCGTTAGCGGAAGCGCTCTGGATCTTCTTGACGGTTTCCGGGGTCTTGCCGGTAATGGTGACCTTTATGCCGTCGGGGGTGTTCTCGAATTTGGTCTCGGCGCCGGGCACCGTGGTGGGGCAGCCGTGGCACTTCTCCGCCTTAGGCGCGTAGTGGACCAGGGCCAGCTCCTGGATCTTGGCCACGGTTTCCTTGTCCTTGGCGGTGGTGGTCACTTCCACACCGTCGGCTATCTTTTTGGAAACGGTCCGGGCTCCCGGCAGGTTCTCAGGGCAGGTCACGCCGCCGCATTTCTTGGCGCCCTGCTTCTTGTGCATGGGGCAGTCGCCGCAGTCCTTCTTCTTGGCGGGCCCGGCTTCGGCGGCCTGGGCCTCTCCGGCTTTTTTGTCTCCGGGGCATTTACCGCAATGGGCGGCGGCGGTCCCCGCCGCGAGGGCGAGGGCTATGATGGAAAACAATACGGTCTTTTTCATGTTCTCTCCTGGTGACTGTCTTTTGCCTGACAACGGCAACCCGATAATTATATAAATTATACGGCCGGCCGCGCCTCTTTGGCGGAGGACCGGCGGAGGGACCTGTTGACAGCCCCGACCGGATTTGACATAATGATAATAGTTATCAATATGCCGAGAAAAACCCCGCCCCATAAAAAGGTCTGCGACTGTCAAGGCTCGCGCCGCAGCCGCCGCCGTGAGGCCATTCTGGATGTCTTATCCTCGGGCGAAGGCCACCTGAGCGCGGAGCAGGTGCATAAGGCCGCACAGAAGCGCATGCCCGGCATAGGCATAGCCACAGTTTACCGCGCCCTTAAGTGCCTTTGCGGCTGCGGCAAAGTGCTGGAGTTCATCCCCTCTGACGGCGTGGCCAGATACGAGCCGGGCGGCGACAAGCCCCATCACGATCACCTGATCTGCACGGCCTGCGGCTGTTTTACCGAAGCCGTAGACCCCGAGATAGAGCGGCTGCAGGCGCGGCTGGCGGCGAAGCACGGCTATGCCATATCCGGGCACCGTCTGGAGATCTACGGGCTCTGCCCCTGCTGCGCGAAAAAGAAATAGGGATATATTTTTTAATTTCTAAATGATAATGATTATCATAATCATATAGACTAGAGAACAAGGAGAACCTCACCATGAAAGAGAACAGAATAGTGCGAACAATAGCCGGGGCCGCGGTCTTCGCCGCCGTTCTGGCCGCGGGGCCCGCGCCTGCCAAGGCCGACCCCAGGTCCTACGTCTGGACCTACGAGTACATGACCGTGCGCGAGGGGCGCGCCGAGCTGGAGTACTACTCCACGACCGAGGTGCCGGATACGGCCGCCCCGGAGACCTCCGCCTGGAAGCACCAGGTGGAACTTGAGTACGGGCTGACCGCCAGGACCGACATAGCGATGTACCAGAACTTCAAACAGAACAATACCCCCGCCTCCAAGACCTTCAGCTATGACGGCATGAAGCTGCGCCTGCGCCACCGCCTGGCCGAGAAGGGCGAACTGCCGGTGGACACCCTGCTTTACGCCGAATACGTGCGCAGCACGGACCTCTCCGCGCAGGGCGCGCTGGAGGCCAAACTGGTGCTGGCCAAGGACCTGGGGCGCCTGAACCTGGCCTATAACCAGGTGGCGGAGTTCCCCCTCGAAAAGGTCTCGGCCGCCGAGCACCGCTTTTCCGCCGCCGCCGGCTGGAAGTTCTCCGAGATATTCAAAGCGGGCCTTGAAGCTACCGGCGACTATAAAGCCGATGCCTACCACGCCGGCCCTACCGTGCACCTGCGCGCCAGGGACATGAAGGTCTGGGCCAACCTCGGCTACCTGGCCGGGCTTAACGGCGACAGTAAGGACGCGCAGACGCGCCTTATAGTGGGAGTGCCGTTCTAGGGCCATGAAGGCCGTCCTGACCGCCTTCGCGCTGCTGGCGCCGTCCGCGGCTCACGCCGCGGGCGCCGCCGCGCCGCGCAATTATTTCCTTGAGTTATACGTCCTCCAAATACTGGGCGCGCTGGCGGTCTTTTCGCTGTTGTCGGAGTCTGCCGAACGCAGGGGCTTCCGCCCGGCCCGGCTGCGGCTCTGGTGGAACTGGGGCCTGTTGCTGTCCTTCGCCGTCTGCGCGCTAAGCGGGCTGGCGCTTTTCCTGCCGCTGGCTAAGCCCCTGGCTAAGATACTGTTCAGGGTGCATGTGTGGTCCGGCGCCGCCTGCTGCTGGGCAGGACTTTATCACACTGCCAAGCGGGCCGGCGCCCTGGTGCGCGAGTAGGGGCGGTTTTAGGTACAATGTTGGATAGATCACCGGAGGAGGAAATATGAAAAAAATCTCTTTACCTCTGTTAGTTTTGTTCCTGGCCGCCTGCGGCGGCAAGGAAGTCCCGCCCCCCGCCGCGTCCGGCCCCGCCGTGCTGGCCGCCGAGGGTGAAAAGATCCCGCTGCCCGACGGCGGCTGGTTCACCTGGCAGTTCGCCGAGAAGGCTAAACTGGGAACGCCCATAGCCAAGGTGCAGGTTTTCGGCAAGGACGGGGCGCAGGCCGCGGCCTGCGAGGTCATAGGCGAATACGGCATGCCGTCGATGCGCTACCATGACTCCGGGCCGGTGAAGTTCCAGCTCAACAAGAAAGGCGACTACCTGCTGCCGGTGAATTTGGTCATGCCCGGGGAGTGGGAACTGAAAATAAAGGTGCTGAAAGGCGCGGAGAAACTCTATGAAGGCGCTATACTCTTTACTATTTAGCCTCCTGCTGCTGCCCCGGGCGGCGGCCGCCGGGGAGCGGCTGCTTTTCCTGGAAGCCCAGGGCGTGGCCGGCTATTCTTCCATGGAGAAGGCGGGCGTCTGGCACTCCATGAGCTCCGGCGAGCCCATGCAGAAATCCTCCGTCGGTTTCGACTTCGTGCGCAAGTTTTCCGGCGAGCGCGGCGATACCGGCACGCTGGCCGTGCAGGGCCGCCTGGCCTGGGACCCGGACGCCGAAAACCGCCTGGAGCCGCAGCTCTACAACGCTTACTACCGCTTCCGGACCCCGTACGCTTACGTCTGGGCCGGGCATAACCGGGCGGCCGCCGGCCTGGAGTCCTACTTTGACACCCACGGCGCCCTGCTGCAGGCGCTGCCCATGTACGGCTACGGCTTCGACCGGGACTGGGGCTTCGGCGCTTCGCGCGACCTGGCCTGGGGCGACCTCGCTTTCAGCCTGACCTCGGGGACCGGGATGCGCCCACGCGCTTCCGGCAACTACCTGGCGTCCGCCCGCGCCGCCAAGGGCGTGCTCGCGCGCGATAATTACGCCGCAGGGTTTTACGCTTCGGCCGGCCGGGTTCCGCAAACCGCCGGCTACGACGTGTTGCCTGGCGGCGAAGCGCCCTATACCGCTTTCGGCGCCGATTACGCCCTGCTCTGGGACCGCTGGGAGTTCCGGGCGGACCTGCGCGCGGGCGAGAAGGCCGGCATGCATTACCTCGCGGGCCTCGGCCGCGCGGGCCTGAACCTGCTCGACGAGAACCGCCTGAAGCTGGAAACGCAGGCCGTTTACTCCGGGATGGAGGGCCTGGAGGGCTGGGCGCTGGCCGCCGGGGTTTCTTACGCCCTTACCCCTTACCTGACCTGGCGCGGCAGTTTTGAATACGAGGACGTAATGAACGAGAAGCGCGCGGTGACCCAGCTCTATTACTATCTGCCTATATGAAGAAATATATTCTCCTGCTCTGCGCCCTGCTGGCCGCCCCTCCCGCCTTCGCCGCGGTGGGCTGCGACCTCAACGACCCCGATCGCGACGTGGCCCGGCTGTTTCCCGGCTCCACCGGCTACAAGACGCGCTATGTCTCCATAAAACAGAGCGGCGGCCAGCCGCTGCTGGAGCGTGTAGAGAAGCGCCTCGGCGACAAGTTCAAGGGCCTCTACGAGACCATGGACGTCCCCTACACGCTCTACGACATCTACAAGGACAAGGAGATAGTGGGTTACATCCACGGCGTGAACCAGAAGGGCGAGTACGGCGGCATCCAGGTGTTCCTCGCCCTGGACAAGGCCGGCACGGTAAAAGCCTTTTATATACAGAAGCTCACCTCCCGCGCCGCGAAGGACCTGCGCTCTAAAGAATTCGGCGCGCAGTTCAAGGGGCTGGCGCTCAAGGACTTCTCCCCCTACGACCCGGCGGCCGCCAAGGGAGCCCCGGCTAAACTGAAAGCCCCCTCCAAGGCGGGCAAGGATTTCCAGGCGGTGCTGCGCGCCGTCAAGAAGAACCTGATACTGCTAGACGAGTTCGTCTTCTCGAAGAAGGAAAAATGAACGTATACGCCATCGCCTATAAGAACCTGCTGCGCAAGAAGATCCGCACCGCGCTCACCGCCGGAGGCATAATGCTGTCGGCCTGGGTGCTGGCCACGCTGCTGGGCTTCAACCGGGGCTACCAGCAGGGCCTCAACCGCGACATAGACAATATGGGCTTCCAGGTGCTGCTGACCGCGAAGGGCTGCCCCTACGAGGCGGCTACGCTGATGCTCAAGGGCGGCACCGGCCTGCGTTACATGCCCGAGTCGGTGGTGAAGACCGTGTTCAAGAACCCGGAAGTGGAGAAGGTCACCCCGATGCTCATGCACGGCGTTTTCGACCCGAACAAGGGCGAGAACGGCGCCGTGGCGGCCTACCTGGGCGTGGACTCGGAAAGTTTCCCTCCCATGAAACCGTACCTTGAGTTCAAGCAGGGCGGCTGGTTCAAGAGCAATACGGCGCTCGAGGCCGTGCTGGGCTACGAGGCCGCCGAACTCGAGACCCGCGAGGCCGGCGATAAACTGCTGATCCCCGGGCTCGACCAGGAGCTTACCGTGGTGGGCGTGCTCAAGCGTTCCGGCACCCAGGACGACGGCACCATCTTCCTCCCCATTTCCACCGTGCAGAACCTTTTCAACCGCAAGGGCATGCTCACCGGCCTCGGTATCAAGGTAAAGAAGGAGGCCGACATTTCGGCGCTCGAGAACCGGCTTTACGACCTGCCCGACGTGCAGGTGGTGTCCATGGCGCAGGTGAAGACCACCATCATGAACCTGGTCAACAGCGCCCGGGTGATAGTGCTGGGCATAGCGGGCATAGCGCTGATCATCGCCATGGCCGGCGTTATCAACACCATCCTGATGTCGGTGATGGAGCGCTACTCCGAGATAGGCATCCTCAAGAGCATGGGCGCCATGCCGCTGGACGTGTTCAGGATGATCTGGATGGAGACGGCCATACTCTGCGGGCTCGGCGGGGCGGCCGGCATAGGCCTGGCGTTCGTTACCGCAAGGGTTAGCGAAGCCGCGGTGCGCTACTTCCTGCCTTACGCCCCCAACGGGGCGCTGGTGGCGCTGGACGGGGAGATAACGGGGTTCGCCTTCCTGCTCATACTCGCCGGCGGCCTGCTCAGCGGGGTTTATCCCGCGTGGCGCGCGGCCCGGGTGCGCCCGCTCGACGCTATACGCGTGGAAGGAGACCAGGTATGAACAAGGATATCGTAATTTCGGCCACGGACCTGGTGAAGGCGTACCGGCGCGGTTCGGAAGAGGTCCGGGCCGTGGACGGTATAAGCTTCGAGGCGGGCCCGGGGGAACTGACGGCAATTATCGGTCCCTCCGGCTCCGGCAAGACTACTTTACTCAACATGATAGGCTGCCTCGACAATCCCACCTCGGGCACGCTCCGGGTAGGGGAGGCGCAGATCTTCGGCGGGCGCCGCGAACTTTCCGAGACCGAGCTGACGCGCATCCGCCGCGAGATGTTCGGCTACGTGTTCCAGAAGTTCTACCTCATTCCGACGCTGACGGTGGAGGAGAATATCCTCCTCCCCGGGGCCTTCTACCGTTCCCCCTCGGCCAAGTCCCCCCATGAGGTAATGAAGCTGCTGGGCATAGAGCGTCGTTCCCGGCACCTGCCAGGGGAGCTTTCCGGCGGTGAGATGCAGCGGGTCGCCATAGCCCGCGCCCTTATCAACGGCCCCAAGGTGCTCCTGGCCGACGAACCGACCGGCAGCCTGGACAGCCGCCGCACGGAAGAGATAAAGGGGATACTTCGCGGCCTCGCCGGCCAGGGCATTACCGTGGTGATGGTCACGCATAACCTGGAGCTGGCGCGTTCCGCGGACCGTGTCCTTGATATACGGGACGGGAAACTGCACGGGTAGAAATACGTACCCGTAGGGCCCTTGCCAAACATGGTTTCGGGAGCTACACTATAAGTAGGGAAGGAGCCTCTCCCGGATGGCAGTGCAAGCCGAGGCTCATGCAGAGGGCGGACCAAAGGGTCCGCCCCGCTTTTTTCCCCGGCCGGGATTACCGCGGGGCCGTTGTTTTGGTAGAATTTATGTGTAGCGGATCTCAGCGGGAGGGATTGTGGCGAATTTCATAGAAAAACCGAAGATCGTGCAGGCTTCCGGCAATAAGCCCAAGATCATAGAGGAATACATAGGCCGCGTCAATTCCAAGACCAGCACTATAAGCGTGGCGCGCATGGTGAGCCCTGGCGGCTGGATAGAGCCCCAGCAGCAGCCCCGCTTTACGGAATATACCCTGGTGCTGCGCGGCTTGCTGCGCGTGGAGACCAATAACGGCACTTTCGACGTGCGCGCCAAGCAGGCCATCATCATGGAGCCCGGCGAAAGGGTGCGCTATTCCACCCCGGAGCCCGAGGGCGCGGAATACATCGCCATCTGTCTGCCCGCCTTTTCCTTCGAGACCGTGCGGCGGGACGGCGAGAGCAAGAAGCCTTATTGACCGCCTCCCCGCGTAAAAAGGCCGCCTGCCTGGCGGCCTTTTTCATTCCCCCCGCCGAAAAAAGTCCGCCCGGGGAGGAGGTCCCCGGGCGGCTTTTCTTAAGCCCTATCCGCTGAGCGTCAGTCGAAGCTGACCGACTTCACGGGGACGGCGTCGACGGCCCCTATCCCGCTCATATCCATTTCAACGGTGTTCTGCATTTCCATCTCTTTGGTGACCTTCTCGCCGGGGAGCTTGGGGATGTCGGCCGCCAGGACCCCTATCTTGGTCACGTCCTCGCCGCGGCCGCCGGTCTGTTCATAGGTGGCCTGCGTGGTGCAGCCGGCGGGGCTGTCCAGGAAGTCCTCGTCGCCGCGCACCAGGATGCCCTCTATCTTCTTGGTCTTCACGCTGAAGACGGGCGAGCCGGAGTTGCCGCCGAAAGTGTCCAGGTCGGCCACGAAGTACCCGATCTTGGAGAAGTCGCGCACGGTGGCGAAACCGGCGAGCTTCACCGGCAGGCCCACGGGGTGGCCTATCACGAAGATCCCTTCGCCCTTCTTGAGGCTGGTTACGCGGGCTACGGGCAGGGGTTTGTGCCCGGATACCTTGCGGTCCAGCTTGAGCAGCGCGAAGTCCGCGCCCAGGTTCTGACCGGTGGGGTTGGCTGAGCCGGGCTCGCCGCCCAGGAAGCGCTTGACGATCTTGGCGCAGCTGTAAACCTCGCTGGCGGCCAGCGTGGTCACGGCCTCGGCGCCGGCTTTCTTGACGCCGTAGCCGAAGACCATCCTGGTGTTCTGGCAGTCGGTCTCGTTCTTGACGCAGTGGCCGGCCGTCATCACCAGGTCTTCGCCCACGAGCGAGCCGGAGCAGAAGGCGCCTATGGTCTGCTCGCGGAACTTCTCGTCAGGGCAGAGGTTCAGGCGCTCTCCGAAATTAGCGGTCTTCAGCTTTACGCCGCCGGGGTTGAGGGCCTCTATTTTATCGGCCTTCCAGAAGGAGACCACGGAGTCGGCAAGGGCCTGCATGTGGACGCTCATCTCGAAAAAGTCCTTGCGGTTGTCGTCGCCGTAGATGCTCTTGCCGTCCTGCGCGTAGGAGAGGAAGGGCAGGACCAGCAGGGCCGCGGCCAGGTTCAGGGTTGTCTTAAGGTTTTTCATAACTCCTCCGGTTCCACAGTGTTTGCTTCCGCTATGTTATACAGCACGACTTGACGAATGTCAATAGCAACAGGGCCCAGGCCGATAGCAGCCATTGGGCCCAGGTCCTTCTGGGTCTTTTGGGTAATCAGATCCAGCCGAGGTAGAGTTTGACCAGGTGGGCGTCGGTAAGGCGGAAGACTATATAAGAGGTAATAATAAGAAGGGGCCAAAGGGCGTAGGGCGCCCACCACGGGGGCCGGCGGCCCTGAGGGGCCCAGCCTCCCTCTTCCCAGGTGCGGCCTTCGCGCAGCCAGGAGGCCAGGGCGTAGGCCGAGTAGGCCCCAAGCGCAAAAAGGCCGAAAGCCAGGTAGGCCGGCAGCGGCAGGCCGAAAACTTCCGGCCCGGCCTTCTTGAACGGGGCGTAGGCCCAGCGCGCCCCGGCCGCCCCGTTCCAGGCGCTCCAGAGCAGGCCGCAGACTATCCCGGCAGTTGTCAGGCGCAGCGTCTTGCCCGGCACTCCCCCCTGCCATTCCCTCAGCAGCGAAGGCAGCCCCAGCTTGTAATTCAGCGGGTCGGCCAGGAAAAAGGGCGCCAGCCAGATAAGCGGCCAGAACCTGGCCGGCCAGGCCAGCGCCAGGGCGGCGAGCAGCAGGCCCGCGGCCAGGACGCCGTTGAGGAGGACGGCGGAGACCTTCAGCGGCGGGCACTTAAGGTTGCGGAAGAGCCCCAGGCAGCGCAGCAGGTCGGCGGTGGCGAAAAGGGACGGCAGAAAAGCGCCCCAGGCCAGGGCGCGCCCCGTCCAGCGCACCGAAAGGGTGGCCGGCTGGAAGATGTAATGCCAGCCGTCCAGGCGCAGGTTCAGGAGTTCGAAGACTCCGCTGAACGCCACCGACCAGGCGGCGAGCGCCGCGAATTCCCCGGTGCGCGAGATCAGCGGCGAGGAGCCGCTGAGGCGGTAGGTCAGGTTATCGGCGAAGAGGATGTAGGCCCAGGCGGCGTAGGCGAAGAACTGGTTGTTGAAGGGTTCCAGTCCCGCGAACCTGCCGCCGTAGCCCAGGAAGGTAAGGAAGATGGCGCCGTATAGCGCCGCTTTCGCTTTCAGCTCTTCGCCTAACATTCAGGAGGCCCTAGAACTTGAACTTGTAGCCGGTCAGGCCCAGTTCCTTCTGCATGGCCAGGATCTCGCGCTGGGTCTCCTTGTTGAGCGGCACGCCTTTGTTCTTGCGGTACTGCCAGGTGAGGTATTCCTTCTCGCCGGCGGTGTAGATGCGTTTGGCCCCGGGCATCTTCTTGGAGGCGCGCAGCTCGCGCAGGATGTCCCCGGCGGTTTTCTTGAAGGCGCGCAGCGGCACGAAGGCCTCTACGTTGATGGCCAGGAAGAAGTGTCCGAGCGGGTACGGCACCTTGTTGCCTTTCTTGTCGTAGCCGAGCAGCATCTTCATGTAGGCGCCGTTCTGGAGCGCGGCCGAGAGGATCTCGACGGCGGCGCAGTAGCCGTAGCCCTTGTAGCCGGCCAGTTCCTCGCCTATGCCGCCCAGCGGCGTCAGCGCGGCCGTGCCCTTGATCAGGTCGGTCAGCACGGCGCGGGAATCGGTCTTGGAGCCGCCGTCCGCGTCTATCACCCAGCCCTTGGGCATCGCCTTGCCGAGCTTGGCGTAGACCTCTATCTTGCCGCGCTGCGTGATTGAGGTGGCGCAGTCGAGGAAGAACGGGAACTTTTCGTCGGTGGGAATGGTGAAGGTGAGCGGGTTGGTGCCCATCATGTTCTCCACGCCGAAGGTCGGGGCCACCGACGGGCGCGCGTTGGTGCCGGTGATGCCTATCATGCCGGCCTTCTCGGCCAGCAGGGTATGGTAGCCGGCTATGCCGTAATGGGTGGAGTTGCGCACCGCCGTCATGCCGAGGCCGTACTTCTTCGCCTTCTTTATGGCGAGCTGCATGGCCTTCACGGCGATCACGTGGCCCATGCCGTTGTGGCCGTCTATCACGGCGGTGGTGGGCGTTTCTTTCACTATCTCGAATTTGGTCTTTGGGAGCTGTATGCCCTGCTTGATGCGGTCGTAATAGATGGGCTTCAGGCGCGAGACGCCGTGCGAGTCGATGCCCAGCTTGTCGGCCGTTATCAGCACTTCGGCGCAGACCGCCGCGTCGGCCGCGGGCACGCCTATGCCCTTGAAGACGTCGCGCATGAAGCGCTCCATCACGTCGAACTTCACCCACTTGGAACCTTTCTCTATTTCCATGTCCTTTTCCTCCTGTTGAATCGTTTGGCGGTCACTTGCCCTCTACCAGGTCGGCCAGGGCCGGGGCGGCCTCCAGGCCGTCGGGTATGCCTGCCTGCGCGAAACGCTCCGCCATGGCTGCGGCCTGCTCCGGCTCGCCCAGCAGGCGGCGCAGGGCGGCGTCCAGCTCGGCGTCGAAATCCGGCCCTTCCTCCACGCAGACGGCGGCGCCTTTCTGCGAGAGGGCCAGGGCGTTGGCTTTCTGGTGCCCCCCCGCCGAAGAAGGCAGCGGCACCAGGATGGCCGGCTTGCGCAGGTGAACGAGCTCCGCCACGGTGCTGGCGCCGGAGCGGGCTATCACCACGTCGGCGGCGGCGTAAAGCGCGGGCATGTCCTCCCGGTAGTCGAAAAGCTTGAACCCGGGGAGCCCGGCCAGGCCGGCGGTTTCGTAGGCGGCCTTTACGCTCTCATAGTCCCGGCGGCCGGCGATGTGCACCGCCTGGATGTCGTTCTTGAGCGAGTGGGCGGCGCGGATGAAGGCCGCGTTCAGTCGGCGCGCCCCCTGGCTGCCGCCGAAGACCAGCACTGTGAATTTCTTGTGGTCCAGGCCCAGGGCCAGGCAGGCTTCCGCCCGGCGTACCGGCGCGGCGAAGGCGGCGCGGATTGGGGTGCCGGTGAGCGCGGTCTTGCCGGCGAAAAGGTCCTGCGCGGCGGGCAGGCCGATGGCCGCCTTGCGGCAGAAGAACCCGGCCAGGTAATTGCCCAGGCCGAACTTGGCGTTGGATTCGTGGATGTACACCGGGATCCCGGCCAGCCAACCGGCCAGCGCCGCCGGAAAAGCCACATAGCTGCCGGTGCCTACTACGGCGTCGGGGCGGTAGTCCTTCATGATGCGGCGCGCCAGCAGCAGCGAGCCGGCGAACTTCAGGAGGAAGCGCAAGTGCGCCAGCGGGTTAAGGCTGCGCGGCAGCGAGACCATGTCCAGCTCGGTGTAGGGGAAGTCCGCCTCTTCGAGGGCGGGCCGGGCGATATCCTCTTTCTTCACCAGGAAGACGGTCTGCCAGCCGCGGCGGCGCAGCTCCGCGGCCAGGGCGAAACCGGGGTAGAAATGGCCGCCGGTGCCGCCCGACGCTATAAGTATCCGCTTTACTCCCATTTTCCGCTCCTGTGCGCCGAGATGTTGAGGATGAGGCCGACCATCAGCATGGAGGCCAGGATAGAGGACCCGCCGTAGGAGAAGAAAGGCAGCGGGATGCCTTTGGTTGGCATCAGGCCCACGGTCATGGCGAGGTTCATGAACGCCTGCAGCGCTATGGCCAGCGTGAGCCCGAAAGCCGCCAGCGAGGTGTATAGGCTGGGCGCGCTGCGCGCTATGCGCGCGCCCTTTACCAGCAGGCCGGTGAACAGGGCGGTTATCAGCAGCCCCCCCGCCAGGCCCAGTTCTTCCGCCACCACGGGGAAGATGAAGTCGGTGTGGGGCTCGGGCAGGTACATCAGCTTGAGCTTGGAGGCGCCGAGGCCTTTGCCGAACCAGCCGCCCGAGCCCACCGCCAGCAGCGACTGCACGAGCTGGTAGCCGGTGCCGGAGGCGTCCTGCCACGGGGAAAGGAAATTCTTCAGACGCGCTATGCGGTAGGGCTTGCGCGCCATCTCCTCGATGAAGACCAGCAGGCCCACGCCCAGCGGGGCGAGGAGGTAGCGCCACTTCACTCCGGCGGCGTAGAAGAGGGCCAGGGAGACGGCGAAAAGCAGGGCGGGCGTGCCCAGGTCCGGCTCGGCGGCGATCAGCCCGAGGAAAAGGAGGATGACGGCGAAAGGCTTGAGGAGTTCCCGCCAGTCGGCCTGGATGCGGCTGGCGCTCCGGTCGAAAAAGTCCGCCAGGTAGAGCACGAGCACCGGCTTGGCGAATTCGCTCATCTGCAGTTTCATGAAGCCGAGCGGGATCCAGCGTCGCACGTGCGCCACCGGCGGCATGAAGAGGGTCAGCAGCAGCAGGAACAGGGTGGCCAGGACGGCGGGTTTGATGTAGGGGCGCAGTTTTTCCAGGTCCGCCCGCGCGGCGCCGGCCATCAGGCCGAAGCCGAGGATGATGTAAAGGGCCTGTTTCTTGGTGTAGAAGAGGGAATCCAGCCCCTTGTTGGCGGCGTAGAGTGCGCTGGCGGAGAACAGGGAGACCAGCCCTATGACCAGCAGGCCCGTGACGATGAAGAAGAACGGGTAGTCCATGTACTTCAGGCTGCGGTTGGTTATCACGTTGTAGGACAGTTTCTGGCGTTTTGAGGCGAAATCCATAGGTTGTTCGCGCGCCTAGCGCAGCGTCCCGACGAAGGCTTTGAACTTGCGGCCCCGGTCTTCGAAGTCCCTGAACTGGTCGAAGGAAGCGCACGCCGGGGAGAACAGCGCCGTGTCCCCCTTCTCCGCCAGCTGGAGGATCTCGCGGCAGGCGTTCTCCATGGTGAGCGCGGTTATGACGGGGCAGGCGCCGGCGAGTTCGCGCTCTATTTTAGGGGCGTCCTCTCCGATGGTCAGCACCGCCTTGACGCTGCGGCGGATAAAGGGGATGAGCGGCGCGTAGGGATTGCCCTTGCCCTGGCCGCCGAGGATGAGCCAGAGCGACCGTCTGGCGCCCAGGGCCTTGAGCGCCACCAGGGTGGAGTCCACGTTGGTGGCCTTGGAATCGTTCACGAAGTTCACGCCGCGCACTTGGCCCGCCGGCTCTATGCGGTGCTCCACTCCCTTGAAGGCCGCGAAAACTTTCCTGAGGTGAACCGGCTTCGCCCCGGCCGAAAGCGCCATCAGCCCGGCGCACATGGCGTTCTCCAGGTTGTGGGCCCCGGGCAGGGCCGGAGGCTTTACGCTAAACGTTTTCCCGGCGAACCGGAAGACCAGCTCCCCCCCGTCGGCCCAGGCGCTGAGCCCGGCGCCGCGGCGGCGCGACGAGAAGAACAGGACTTTGGACGGGCAGCGACTGGCGAGGCGGCGGCACGCCGGATCCTCGTAGTTGAAAACGCAGGCGCCGTTCCTGTCCTGGAACGAAAAAACTTTGGCTTTGGCGGCCACGTAGGCGGCCATGCTGCCGTGGTGGTCCAGGTGGTCGGGCGTGATATTGAGCAGGCAGGCCGCGGCGGGCTTCAGGCAGGAGCTGTCCTCCAGCTGGTAGCTGGAGACTTCCATGACCACGGCGTCGCCGGGGCGGGCCTTGGCGGCCACTTCGGCGGCGGGCGTTCCAACGTTGCCGCAGACCAGGGCCCGGCCGCGCGGCCGCAGGGCGGCCTTCATGAGTTCCCCCAGCAGCACGGTGGTGGTTGTCTTGCCGTTGGTGCCGGTCACGGCGAGCAGGCGCCCTTTGGAGAAGGCCAGCGCCGTCTCTATCTCGCTGAAGACCGGCACTTTCTTTTTTTTGAGCGCGGTTATTAGCGGGTTGGCGTGGGAGAGGCCGGGGCTCTTTACGGCGAAGCCGCAGGCGAGGGCCGCGCGGCTGTGGCCGCCGGTCTCCACCTTCACTTCTCGGGAAAGCGACTTCAGTTTTTGGCGCACTTCGGCAGCCGGCTTTTTCTCGGTGAGCAGCACGTCGAAGCCTTTGGCGGCCAGGAGGTTGGCGCAGGCGGCGCCGGATTTGCCGGCGCCTATGACCAGCGCGGTCTTGCCTTTGAAGTCTGCGGGGTTGAACATGTTACCTGATCTTCAGCGAGCTCAGGGCTATGAGCATGAGCATGATGCCGACGATCCAGAAGCGGACCGTCACCTTGGATTCGGCTATGCCTTTCAGTTCGAAATGGTGGTGGATGGGCGCCATGAGGAACAGGCGCTTCTTGTTGCGCAGCTTGAAGGAGCCCATCTGCAGGATGACGGAGAGCGTTTCCAGCAGGAAGATGCCGCCGGCGATGGGCAGCAGCAGTTCCTGCTTGGTGCAGATGGCGGCGGTGCCTATGGCCCCGCCCAGGAACAGCGAGCTGGTGTCGCCCATGAAGACCTCCGCCGGATGGGCGTTGAACCACAGGAAGCCCAGGCAGGACCCGATCATGGCGGCCAGGAAAACGGCGATCTCGCCGGCGCCTTCCACGTAGATCACTTTGAGGTAGGACGCCCATTTCACGTTGCCGGCGGAATAGGCGAAGATGGCGAAGGTGAGCGCGGCGAAGACCAGGGTGCCGGCGGCCAGGCCGTCCAGGCCGTCGGTGAGGTTCACCGCGTTGGAGGAGCCGATGATGACGATCATGGCGAGGGCCGCGTAGAGGAAGCCCAGGTTTACGAAGAGTTCCTTGGTGTAGGGAATGGAGAGCATGCTGGCGAACTGGGCGTTGGGCGGATAGGCGGCCAGGTAGCCGACCACGGCCACGGCGGTGAACAGCTGAAGCGAGAATTTGAAGGCGGACGAGGCGCCCTTGGGGTTCTTCTTGACGAGCTTGGTGTAGTCGTCGAGCCAGCCGGCGAAGGCGAGGACTACCGTGACGAACAGGAGCAGCAATATGAAGCGGTTGTCCATGCGGGCCCAGAGGGCGGTGGTGACCACGAGGGTCAGGAAGATGAGCAGGCCGCCCATGGTGGTGGTGCCCTGCTTGGCGAGGTGGGTCTGGGGCCCGTCGGTGCGCTGCACCTGGCCTATCTTGTAGGTGCGCAGCTTGGCTATGAGCCAGGGCCCGATGGCGAGGCTCAGCAGGAAGGAGGTCATCACGGCGCCGCCGGCGCGGAAAGTGATGTACTGGAAGACGTTGAGCGGGCTGAAAAGGTCCCTGAAAAGGTGCGCGTAGTAGAGCATTGTTTCCTTGTCTGCGGCCCCGCTCGGGCGGGGTCTATATTTTTATTTTATATATTTTTAAGGGCCTTGTCTTAACATCCAAGGGCCCTGTCGGGGTGTTGAGCCGCTCGCCAGGACTGCAGGGAACCGTTGCGCGGTTCCCCTCCACCGCCTTCGGCGGCGGAGCCTCCCCTCCCCAACTGGCGCTCGGCCCAACACCCCGGCAGGGCCTGAGGCTTAACGCATAAAGGCAAAACCTCAGGGTACGGAGTGAATGGACAATGCTTGCTGCTGGATTATTCCTGGGGGGCGGAGGCTCTGAGGCGGCGGAGGGTTTTTTCGATGGCGCTGCGGACGCCCGCGCTGGCGGTAATGTCCATGGCCCTTTCGTAATTCCTGACGGCGAGAGGGATGTTCTCCAGCTTCTCGAAACAGTAGGCGAGGCCGCAGTAGGCGTTGACCGTGTTGGCGTCGTAGACGCCCAGCTGCTTGGCCGCGGAGATGGCGGCCAGGTAAAGGTCCCGCGCCCCCTCCACGTTGTTCTCCTTGAGGGCCAGCCAGGCCCGGCGTTCGAAGAGGAAGATGCGGCGGGCGTCGCTTTCTTTAAGGGAGGCCAGCGCGGCCGAGTACTCTTCGGCGGCTTCCGGATAATCCTTCTGTGAGACGTACCTGTCGGCCGAGGCCAGGCGGTCCTCGTAGGAGGCCTTGCGTTTGGCGGCCGGGGCCCGGCGCCACGCGGAGATCTCGCTGTCCGAGTTCTTCGTGTCCATCGCCGCCGTATTGGAGGCGTCGGCCGCCAGCGGGGACTTGGGCGCCATGGAGGGCAGCCGGAAGAAGACTCCGATGTTAATGTACCAGCCCAGGTCGCCTATGTCGAAGTCGGAGCCGCCGCCTGGCAAGAACACCAGCGCGGGAGAAATATCCGCGCTCACCGAAAAATTCCTGTCTATGGCGTAGGCGCCGCCGAGGAAGGGCGACAGCTCGTAGGCGTGGCCTGCGTACCGGCCGCTGCCGTAGCGGACATAGCCGGCTTCCAGGCCGGTATAGGCGGTCCACTTGTTGCGCTCATAGAAATCCCAGTAGCCCCGGCCCGAGTAGACCTGTATCCCGTTGCGGGACAGGAAGCGGCCCTCCAGGGCGTAGTCGGAGAAATCGTATTTGAGCCCGAGGAAGGGATAGCCGAGCCCCAGGCTCAGGTCCCCGTTCTCGAACAGCCCGGGCTTTTTAGAGACCCCGTAGGCGTTCTTCTGCACAAGGCCGGGCGTGTCCCGGTCCCCCCCGTCCCCGGCCGGCTCGGCGGCCTCCTCGTCGGACCCGGGCTCCTGCGCGGCCGGGGTCTGCGTCAGCGCCTTGCGCCGCACGGCCAGCAGCACCTCGTTGCTGGCCCCGGCCTCGCGCAGGCGCACCAGGGCGTCGGGGCCGCTGTCCAGGCTGTCGGGAAATCTTTCTATCAGGGAAAGAATGGTGGTTTCGCTCGCCCCGTTCTGCAGCAGGGTGATGAGCCGCTCGTTGGTCAGCAGGGCGGTCTTGCCGGTCTGCGCCGGGGCCGGGCCGGCGGCGAAAGCCGACGCGGCCACTAAAACTGCCAGGATAAACTTGCGGTTCATGGGTACGGGTAGATTATATGAATTTCCCGGCCGCCGCGCCTCCCCAAAGGGCCCGGGCCCGCGGGGGCCGTAGGACTCATGCGCCCGGGGCTGCGCGGGAGTATAATTTAGGTAATGATAAACCGCGTCATCGCGTCCCTGCTTTTGCTGTGCCCCCTCGCCGCCCGCGCCGAACTTCCGCCGGCCTTAGGACAGCTCGGAGACATTTCCGCCCTGCAGCCTCCGGCCGTGCCCTCCCCCGGCCGGCCCGCGCCGAAGGAATGGACCGTGCTCATTTACGTCAGCGCCCGCAATAACCTGGGGCTGGAGGCCATCAACGACGTCAACGAGATGGAGGCCGCCGGTTCCACGGACAAGGTGAACGTGGTGGTGGAGATGGGCCGCATCAAGTGCGACCCGCCCTTCAACCCTTTCGCGCCGGCTCCCAAGCCGCCGCCGCAGGCCGACTGGACCGGTTCACGCCGCTTCCTGATGGTAAAGGACGCCGACCCCGCGATGATAAATTCCCCCGTCCTGGCGCATTTCCCCGACGCGGACATGGGCGACTGGCGGCACCTGGCCGAGTTCATCGCCTGGGGCAAGGCCAATTACCCGGCGAAAAAATACCTTTTAGTGGTGGGCGGCCACGGCAGCGGCTGGCGCGGAGTTAAGCCCCCTCCCGGGAACAAGGGCATTGCCTACGACGATCCCTCGGGCAATCACATTTCACCCGCGGAACTGGCCCAGGCCATAAAGGCCGGCGGCGGCGTGAACGTTTACGCCTCCGACGCCTGCCTGATGCAGACCATGGAAGTGGTGTACGACCTGCGGGCCTCCGCCGAGTACGTGGTGGGCTCGCAGGAGACCACGCCGGGCAGCGGCTGGAACTACGAGGCTTTTCTCAAGGCCCTGGCGGCCAGGCCCGGCGACGCTTTTGCCGCCTCGCAGGCCGTGATGACCGGCTTTTCCGAGTTCTACGGGGCGCAGAAACAGTCGGTGACCATGTCCATAGTCCGCCCGGCGCTGGCCGGCGAGCTGGCGAAGAAAATGGACAAGTTCGCCCGCCTGGTGGCGGCCTCCCCGGAGGATATGAAACTCTACCACGAGAAGAAATGGGGGCTGCGCTCCTTCGAAGACGAGGACGCGCGCGACCTGTACCAGCTCATGAAACTTTACTTCGACAATTCCCCCACCCCGGCGGTAAAGGAAGCGGCGAGGGAAGTGATAATTTTTCTCTCGGAGAAATTCGTGGCCCGCAACGACGCCGTGGGTTACAAGTCCAGGGACGCCAACGGCATCTCGGCGTATTTCCCCGTCTTCTACCTTAACTATAAGCCCAAGTACGAATACCTCACCTTCTCCAGGGACACCTACTGGGACGAACTGGTGAAAGCCGTGGTGGACTCTAAAAAGTAGCGCCGCGGACGCCTCAAAAAAAGGCCGCCGGGTTTCCCCGGCGGCCTTCTGCTTTTAGTCGGTCCCGTTATAGTCCTTCCACTATGCGTTCGAACTTCATGGAGCGCGAGGCCTTGATAAGGAAAGTGCCCTTGCCGGCGCGGATGAGGGCGCGGGCCTCCTGCAGCCAGCCGTCCAGGGTCTCGGCGTAGTCCACGTGCTTGCGCCCGGCGCGCAGGCAGGCGTCCACGGCCGGGCGCATTTCAGGCCCGGCGAGGAAGATCTTTTCCGCCCCGACGTGGGCCAGGGCCGCGCCCAGGTCGGTGTGGTAGTGGGCCGAGTGTTGGCCGAGTTCCTTCATGTCGCCGAGCATCAGGTAGACGGGTTTCTCGCGGCAGGCCACGGCTTTCAGCGCCGAGGCCATGCTCTGCGGGTTGGCGTTGTAGGCGTCCAGGATCACGGTGGCCCCGCCGAACTTAAGTTCCTGCAGGCGCATGGGCGGCGGGGTGTAATGCTCCAGGCCTTTGCGGATAGGGGCGAAGTTGAGGCCGGAGGCCAGCGCGGCGCCGGCGGCCGCGGCGGCGTTGTAGAAATTGTGCCCACCGGCGAAAGGCAGGGCTATGTCCACCACGCCGTTGTCGTATTCGAGGCGCAGTTTGTCCCCCTCGAGGATGCGCAGGTCCGCGTCGGGGCTGCGGCCGAAGGACAGTTTCTTCATCTTTCTGCCGTTGAGGCGCGAGAGGTACTGGTCGTCGTAGTTGTAGACGAGGGTCCCCTCTTCCGCGAGGCAGCCGGCCAGTTCGGTCTTGGTCTCGAAGATGGTCTCCATGTCGCCGAAATACTCAAGGTGGGACGGCCCCACGTTGGTTATGACGCCGCAGGTGGGGCGGGCCACGTCGCCGATCTCCCTGATGTCCCCCCGGCGCGAGGCGCCGAGTTCGAAAACGCCGAACTTGTGCCGCGGGCCCAGTTCCAGCAGCGACAGCGGCAGGCCGAACTGGTTGTTGAGGTTGCCGGCGTTGGAACAGGTCTCGCCGGCGGCGGCGAAGATGCTCCTGAGCATTTCCTTGGCGGTGCTCTTGCCGTTGGAGCCGGTGATGGCGGTGATGGGTATGCTGAAGCGGCGGCGGTGCCAAGCGGCCAGGGCCTGCAGGGCTTTGAGGGTATCCGGCACTGCGACCACGGCGCGCGGCAGCTCCCCGAGGCCGGCTACGGCGTCCTCGCGCACCAGCCAGCCGCCCGCGCCCAGCGGCAGGGTCTGCGGCAGGAAGTCGTGCGCGTCGTGCGCGGCGCCTTTCAGCGCCCAGAAGAAATCCCCCGCCCCGAGCTTGCGAGTGTCGGTGGTGAAAGAGTCGAAGGGAGCGGCGGGCTCGCCCTTGATTATTTTTCCGCCGGCGGCCTTCGCCAGCGTTCCCAGGTCTATGCCGAGCTTCATCGTTTTTCCTTTATAGCCTCGGCCGCGGCCTCGGCGTCGCTGAAATGTACGGTCCTGTCCTTGAGTATCTGGTAGGTCTCATGCCCTTTGCCGGCGATGAGCACTATGTCGCCGCGCCGCGCCAGTCCGACGGCCCGGGTGATGGCTCCTTTCCTGTCCGGCAGCAGTTCGTAGTTGGAGAACTGTCCCTTTATCCCCGCCTCTATGTCGGAGAAGATCCGCTCGGGATCCTCGCCGCGGGGATTGTCGCTGGTGACTATGGCGTGGTCGCTGAGCGCACAGACCGTCCGCCCCATAGGGGCCCGTTTGGTGCGGTCGCGGTCGCCGCCGCAGCCGAAAACGGTTATGATCCGCCCGTGCGGCAGCAGTTTCAGGTTGCCCAGCACGCTCTCCAGGGCGGCGGCCGTGTGGGCGTAGTCCACGAAAACGGTATAGTCCTGCCCCAGGTCCACCCGCTGCAACCGGCCCGGGACGTTGAGCAGGGCCTGCGCCCCTTCGGCGGCCTGCTCCAGCGTAAGGCCGCCGGCGAAGGCCGAGGCCATGGCGGCCAGCGCGTTATAGACGTTGTGCCGTCCGAGGAGGTTGAGCCGCACCGGCAGCCGCCGGCCCGAGGCGGCCAGCGTGAAGGCGGCCCGGTCCGCCCGCAGGTCCAGGCCCTCGGCCCGCAGATCAGCCGCGGCGTCGATGGCGAAAGTGAAGGTCCTTACCCCGGCGGGCATCCCTTTAAGCAGGTCGGGCGCTTTTTCGTCGTCGGCGTTCACCACGGCGGCCCTGGCCGGCTTCGGCGAGCCCGCCAGGAGGTCGAAGATGCGGGCCTTGGCCTTGAAATAGCTTTCCCTGTCCCCGTGGAAGTCCAGGTGGTCGCTCTGCAGGTTGGTGAAGGCGGCCACGTCGAAAGCCACGTCCTCGGTGCGGCCGAGGGCCAGCGCGTGGGAAGAGACTTCCATAACGGCGGCCTTGGCGCCGGCCAGGACCATTTTGGAGAGGAGTTCCTGGAGGGTATGGGCGAACGGCGTGGTGTTGGCCGCCTGGGCCAGCACCCGCCCGCCTACCCGGTAATCTATGGTGCCCACCACGCCGGGCACGGCGCCGGCCCGCGCCAGGATGCTTTCCAGCAGGTAGGCCGTGGTGGTTTTGCCCTTGGTGCCGGTAATACCGAAGACCTTGAGCTTTTCCGACGGGCGCCCGTAAAAGGCCGCGGCCGCGGAGGAAAGCAGGCGCTGGAGGTCGCCGGCGGCTACGAAAGCCGCCGCGAGGAAAGCCTCGCGCAGGCCGCCGGGAACTTCGGCGCCGGAGACCACGGCGGCGGCGCCTTTTTCCAGGGCCTGGCGGATGAAATTCTCCCCGCTGGTGCGGCTGCCCGGCATGGCGAAGAAAAGGGCGCCGGGCGCGGCCAGGCGGGAATCGTTGATTATGGCGGAGATCTCCGGGTCGGGGCCCCCGGGGAGCCGGCCCAGCAGCAGCGAAAGTCTCATTGTTAGATGATAGAAAATTTTAGGTCAGTCGGACACGTGCGCCGGGGCGTCCTTCTTCTGGGTCACCGGGGCGTCGGGCTTTATGCCCTTGAGCGTGATGATCTTCTTGGCGATCTCCCGGAAGGCGGGGGCCGCGGTCTCGCCGCCGTAGGTCAGGCCTTTGGGATTGTCCAGCACCACGAGGATGGTGTAGCGCGGCTCCGGCACCGGGAAGAAGCCTGCGAAGGACGCCACGTTCTTGCCGGTCAGGTATTTGCCGGTGCGCGGGTCTATCTTCTTGGAGGTGCCGGTCTTGCCGGCTATGGAGTAGCCGGGGACGGCGGCGTTCTTGCCGGTGCCCTTTTCCACCACGCCGCGCAGGATGGCCTTGACCCGGCCGGCCACGCCGGGCGAGATGGCCTGGCGGATCACCGCCGGCTCGTTGCGGAACACCTCCTCCCCCTCGAATTCGGTCACGCGCTCCACCAGGCGCGGCTCGAAGAGCCGGCCGCCGTTGGCGAGCGCGGAGTAGGAATTGAGCACCTGCAGCGGGGTGGCGGCGAGGCCGTGTCCGTAAGAGCCCACGGCCAGGTCTATCTGTTTGAAGCGCTCGAGCGGGCGCAGCAGGCCGGCCGATTCCCCGGCGAAGCCCAGGCCGGACCTGGCGCCGTAGCCGAAGGCCTTGGCGTAGAGGTAGAAGTCCTTGACGCCCATCTTCAGGCCTATCTTGGCGGTGCCGATATTGGAGGAGCGCTCTATCACCTGGGCTAGCGTCAGGGTCTTCTCCGGTTCATGGTCGTGGAGGGTGATCCGGCTGTTGAAGGCCCAGGCCCCGTTCTCGCAGTAGAAAGTGTCCAGTTCTCCGACGGTCTTGGTCTCCAGCGCGGCGGCGAGCGTTATGGATTTGAAAGTGGAGCCGGGCTCGTAGACCCATTCCACCGGCTGGATCTTCTCCAGGTCCCGGGGCCAGGTGGCCATGGCGAGGATCCTGCCGCTCTGCGGGTCCTGCACCAGCGCCATCCCCAGTTCCGCCCGGGTCTTCTCCACCGACTTCCTTATGGCCTCCTGGGCGAAATACTGGATGTTCTTGTCGAGGGTCAGGTGCAGGTCGCGCGGCCTGGAATCCTTTTGCAACTTGTCCTGGAAGATCACGCGGCCCGCCGCGTCGCGGACTATCTCCCGCTTGCTGACGTGCCCGGTGAGCACCTTGTCGTAGAGCAGCTCCAGGCCGGTGAGGCCCTTGTCCTGCCGCGTGACCCCTATGAGGTTGCGGGCGAGGTCTCCCGACGGGTAGTAGCGGTTCTGCACGGGTTCCAGCACCACGCCTTTGAGGTTCAGGGCCTTTACCGCCTCGTAGGCGTCCCGGCCCAGGTCTTTCTTGACCGGGACGAAGTTCCTGGCTTTGCGGTATTTTTCGCGGAAGGAGGCGGGCAGGGCCAGGGTTTTGGAGAGGGCGGCTACGGCCCGGTCCGGGTAGCCGGGGTCCTTTTTGGCCTTCGCCGCGGCCGCCAGCTCCTTTTTCATCAGGGAGACGTGCCAGGCGGTTATGGATTCCGCCAGCAGTTCCCCGCCGGCGTCGAAGACGCGGCCCCTCGGGCCGATCTCGGAGACCGTCCTGTTGAATTCCTTAGAGGCAGTCTCTGAAAGATTTTCGTGCCTGACGGTCTGCAGCCAGAACAGACGCGCCCCAATCATCAAAGCCGGAAGAACGGCCAGCGAGGCGCATGCGGTGATTCTTGTTTTTAAGGTTTTGGCTATCATGGGCGGCTGCCGCTGCTGCGAAGCCGTGGCCCCCGAAGACGGGGATCCTGTCGAACATCTCTCTGAAGTTCTTTATTTCCGCCATTTCCACCCCTGGCCCTCGGGCCGAGAAGGCGGCGGGGTCGGGCTAGGAAGCCTTGTTGAGACGCAGCAGCTTCGCGAGCCAACCGCGGCCTTCTTTCTTTACCGCCGGCACGCCGTCCAGCATTACCACGGCGCCGGGCTCCGGATAGACCATGCCGAGCTTCGCCGCCTCGGCCTCCAGTCTTTCCGGCGACAGGGAAACCTGTATTTCCTTCTTCAGGTAGGTGTTGGCGCTTTCCAGGTCCTTGATCTCGCGGCGGAGCTTCTCGATGTTGTAGCCGAGCTTCACCGCCTGGACGTTCTCCCACGCGAACAGGAACGCCGCCGCGCAGAGGGCGCCGAGCGCCGCCAACCTGAGGTTCCTTGTCTTTTTTAGCATATCTATCCTATTGTCCTGCCGCGCCGGGAACGGAGTTCTGGGGCGGCCAAAGTTGCCTTATAGCGGATAGCCGCTTATTCCATGCTGAACAGCTCTATGCGCTTTATGCCGTGCTTCTCCCACAGGTAGAATATCTTCGTGGGACACGCGGCCGCTTTCAGCCCGTTGAACTTCGCCCTGCTGACCTTGCCCGAGAGCAGCTTATTGAACTTCGCGCCTGCTTTAAGGATGTTTTCAGGATACATAACGCCTCCTTAGACCGCGCTACAGTTTTTCTATCACTCTCAGCTTCGCGCTGCGGGCCCTCTTGTTGGTGAGCACTTCCGCTTCCGAGGGCTTCACAGGCTTCCGCGTCACAAGCTCCCATCCGCCCATCTTGGCCATGATGCGGAACGTCTCTTTCACGATGCGGTCTTCCAGTGAATGAAAGGTTATGATGCCCATGCGGGCGCCGGGCTTGAGCAGCGGCATGATCTTCTGGATGCCGCGCGTGAGGTTGTCGAACTCGTAATTCACGGCCACGCGCAGCGCCAGGAAGGTCTTGGTGGCCGGGTGGATCTTCTCCCCCCGCGCCGGGGCCACCTTCGCTATCAGCGCGGCCAGTTCCGCGGTGGTCTCCAGCGGCTTCACGCGGCGGGCCTCAAGAACCGCGCGGGTGATGCGGCCGGAATGGCGCTCGCCGCAGACGCGGATGAGGTGCTCTATCTGCTCGTAAGGCCACTGGTTGATGATCGTGTAGGCGGTCAGCGGGTTGTCCGGGTTGATGCGCATGTCCAGCGGGCCGTCGTGCTTGAGGCTGAAGCCGCGGGAGGGCTTGTCGAAATGCAGCGAGGAGATGCCCAGGTCGAACAGCGCGCCCGACAGCGAGCGGATGCCCTCGCGGGCCACGATCTCGTCGATATTTGCGAAATTCCCCTGCGCTATCTTTACGCGCTCCCCGAACGGCGCCAGGTTGCGGGCGGCCACGCCGGCCATCTCCGGGTCCCAGTCTATGCCGAGCACGTTGGCTTCCTGCGGCAGGGCCGCGAGCAGCCGGGCGGTATGGCCGCCCATGCCCAGCGTAGCGTCGACGTAGGTCCCCTTCTTCTCCGTTATCAGCAGATCCACCGTTTCGTCGGCCAGGACGGAAACGTGCGTGTACTGAGGTTCCGTCATATGTCCAGGATCTTGCCGAACTTCCCGAGAGAAGGTTCGATTACGTCTTTCTTGTATTTCGACCAAACCTGCGCATCCCATATTTCAGCCTTGTTCCCCACGCCCCTTATCAGTACGTCTTTCTTCAGCGAGGCGTAAATCTTCTGGTTGTGCGGTATCAGTATGCGGCCCTGGTCGTCCAGCTCCGCTTCGCACGCGTTGCCGAAGAAGAAGCGTTTGAACGCGCGCTCCTCTTCTTTGTTCTCGGACTTGAAGACCTGCATGTTGCCGGCGAGCAGCTCTTCCCACTTCGACGGCAGGAAGATGTACAGGCAGCCGTCCAGGCCCACGCTCAGCATTAAATAGTTCTTGTCCTCTTTGCGCAGCTCGTCGCGAAAGCGCGAAGGTATGAAGACGCGGCTTTTCGCGTCTATCACATATTCGTATTCGCCGTAGAGTGAGCTCATATCTTTCAGCTAGTTTACTACATTATTCGCCACATTAAAACATTGTCCACCACTTTCCACCACTTTGGAATGAAAGTATACAGCAACACCCCCCCCTTGTCAATACCCTGGGCAAAAAAGCGTTGTAGTTGCGTTATTTTTTAGAGGCAGGGAGAGGAGGGGACAGGCCAAAAACGGGGTTGATTTTCGTCAACCCCGTGTATAGTATAGGAATGTATAAGGCAGTAAGATCAGCGGCTTACGCCAGAGATCTTGCCGGTCTTGAGGTCGTAGCGCCAGGCGTACTCGAGGGACGAGAGCTTGTTGTACGGCATGCCGTAGGCCTGGTAGAGGGATTGCGCGGCGGGCCTGCCGTCGCGCAGGTTCCTGCAGAAAACGTAGAAAGCGTCGCCGGCTTTGAGGCGCATCAGGAAGCGGACCACGCTGTAGCACTGCGCGTACCACAGGCGCACGTTCTCCTCGTCCGCGCCCTGCAGGTTCTCTATGCGCACCAGGTCGGCCAGCTTGAAGCCGCTGCCCCCCTGCAGCAGCGCCAGGTTCTGGGAGAGCCAGACGGGGGTAGAAAAGCCGCGTTCCGCCTGTATGTAGGTCGCCACGCCTTCGCTGAGCCAGAGCGGGCTCGGGCTGGAGGCCGGGAAAAAGCTGTCGAAATAGATGTGGGTCAGTTCATGCGCGAGGATGCCCCAGGCCTCGTCGCTCTTGTAAACGTAGATCTTGCGCTCGGAGAGCGAGGCCGCGCCGCCGGACCAGGCCGGCCGCCCGGTGATGCGCCGGTAGGTGTCCTGGTTCTGCGCGTAGAAGATATAGACCTTCTTTTCGCGCGCCCACGGCGAGAAGGCCACCAGGTCCAGCATGATGTTGCCGTGCAGGGCCTCCACGGTCTCTTCCAGTTCCGGCGAGACCTGGGCGCCTTCCTCGTACAGGACGAAATGGCGGGTCTCCTTTACGGCGAACCCTTCGGGCGCGTCGGGGCGGCGTTCTTCCCCCTTCGGCGGCGGGGAGAAGAGGGTCTTCTCTTCCTGCGAATGTTCCGGCATCATGCCGGAGGAGGCGACTTCCTTGATGTCGGCGCCGGGGCGCACGAGGGTCAGGGAGCTCTGCGCCGGCCGCTGGGGCGCCGTCTCCCGGTTGTGGGCGGGCTGGGTGGGCAGCTGCGGGTTGGCCAGGTTGCGTTTGAGCACGGCCGCGGGCGACGGCGGGGCGGAGAAAGGGTTCTGGCCTATCCTGAAGCTCTTCAGCGCGGACATGTCCTCGTTCATGTACTGGTACATGAACAGGCCCCAGAGCCCTATGACGAGGCCCCAGAACAATACCCGCAGTTTGGAAAGTATGTCCATCGTTGGCCGGCCGCCCGCCGGCTTCGGGTCACCGCATCGAGTCGCGTACTTTTACTATCATCTCGGCCATCGAGGCCGTGAACATGGAGAAGAAAACTATGAACACCGCCTGCGTGGCGGCCATGCCCCAGAGCTGGGCGCCCATGCCGCCGCCGTCGCCGAAGGCCACGCTGCGCGCGTAGTAGAGCCCTATCATGAGCCCGGCGGCCACCAGGGAGATCAGCCCGACCTGCCATTTCTTCATGTACATCGCGCTGGCGGCGGGGGCGGTGAGGAAGAGCAGCCACATCGGGGCCCAGTAGGCGGACAGGAGGTAGAACAGGGCCGCGCTGACGGCGAGGTTGAGCCAGACGGTGAGCGCCCGGATGTGGCGGCTCCACTGGAGGAAGCGGTAGGTGTTCTTGCCGAGCCAGAAGTTGGCCACGAAGGCGGCGGCGAGGATGGCGAAGGACATGTAGGTGACTTCGCGCTCCGGCTGGGAGAAGAAGATGGCGAAGAGGATGAGTATTACGGCGAACGGCGTGAAGTAGTAGTTGAGTATGTGCATAGTTCCTTTTCTCCTGGGCCGGGCGGGTAGTTGTCCCGCTACCCTCGCGCTTCCCGCTAGGGCGGACGGGGCATTGCCCCTCTCACCCTGGAAGAGGGAACCGTTGCGCGGTTCCCCCCCGCCCGGGGAAATTACGGCGGGGCCATCACGCATAAACCGCATAGCGGTTTTGCGCGACCCCTGCTCGGCAATTTCTCTTGCGGGGAAATTGCCTCCGCCCTTGCGGCCCGGGCGCGAAGCATAATTATGCTTCGCTCTAAAGCGGGCCTCACCTCCCCAACGGGTTCGCGGAGCAATGCCCCGCCCGCCCCTATAGATCCGCTTCGCTTTACTTCCTGACTTTCTTGAAGACCAGGATGTGGCGGTCTTCGGTCTCGCCGGGGAGACGGTAATTTATTGTCTCCGCTATTACCGCGCGGGCCTTTTTCATGGCGGCGTCCACGGCCGGGCGGTCGGCCGCCAACTGGGCCGAACTCTGCCAGGCGAGGAAGACCCCGCCTTCAGCCAGTATATTTAAGCATTGAGGCAGGATGTTTTCAAGTTGTCCCATGGCCCTTTCGGTCACGGCGGCGTAGCGTTGCTCCGAACCTGGCCCCCCCTCGCCTACCCGCCGGTTGAAGACCTGGACGTTGGCCGCGCCCATGGCGGCCGCGGCCTCTTTCAGGAAATCGCAGCGTCTTACGCGAGAATCCAGCAGCTGGAAATCGAATTCGACCAGCGCCGCGGCCAGGGCCAGGCCGGGAAAGCCGGCGCCGGAGCCGGCGTCGGCCACCTTCGCGCCCGGCCGCAGCAGGCGGCGCAGCAGCGGCGCCGCGGCCAGCGAGTCCAGGATATGGCGCTCCCAGAGCTGCGGCTCGTCCTTGCGGGAGACGAGGTTCTGCACCGCGTTCTTTTCTTTAAGCGCGGCGCAGAACGCTTCCAGCTTCCGTAGGCTTTCTTCGCCGAGCTCCAGGTCCCACGTCTTCAGGGTTTCCTTCACGGCTTCAGTCATGGTTCTTTCCCGCCTTCCTGCCCTTGCCGAGCAGCACCCACAGAAGTTGCACGTCCGCCGGCGTCACGCCGGGGATCCGGCCGGCCTGGGCCAGGGTCAGGGGCCGGCGCGCCTCCAGCTTGTGGCGCGCCTCGTTGGGCAGCGCCCTGGCGGCCCGGTAGTCGAAATCACCCGGGATGGCCAGGTGTTCGAACTTCTTGAGCTTCTCCGCCTGGCGGCGGTTGCGCTCGATGTACATGGCGTAGGTTTTTTCCGTGGCCGCGGTGTAGCGCGCCTTCGCCAGTTTCCAGGGGCCTTTCGGGAGGGCTTTGGGCTTCTTACCCGCCTGCAGGGCGTCCACTGCCAGGCGGTACGCGTCGAAATTCTTTTTCAGCGCCGCGGGCAGCAGGCCAAGCGCGAAAGCGCGGGGTGCGAGACGCAGGTCGGCGTTGTCCTGCCGGAGTAGCAGGCGGTATTCCGCCCGCGAGGTGAACATCCGGTAAGGTTCGTCCACGCCCTTGGAGACCAGGTCGTCTATCATGACGCCTATGTAGGCCTCGTCACGGCGCAGTATGAGCGGCTCGCGGCCCAGCGCCTTCAGCGCGGCGTTCAGGCCGGCCACCAGCCCCTGGCCGGCGGCCTCCTCGTAGCCGGTGGTGCCGTTCACCTGCCCGGCCAGGAAGAGCCCCGGCACTACGCGGGTTTCCAGCGTGTAGTCCAGCTGCGAGGGATCGGCGTAATCGTATTCTATGGCGTAGCCGGCCCGCATGATCTCGGCCTTTTCCAGGCCGGGCACGGAGCGGACTATCTCCCGCTGCGTTTCCTCGGGCAGGCTGGTGGAGAGGCCGTTCACGTAATATTCCTCGGTGCCGTAGCCCTCCGGTTCCAGGAACAGGTGATGCGCCCCGTGGTGCGGGAACTTCACCACCTTGTCCTCTATCGACGGGCAGTAGCGCGGCCCGGTGGAATTTATCTTGCCGCTGTAGAGCGGCGAGCGGTGCAGCCCCGCCCGGATGACGGCGGCCGTGCGTTCCGTAGTGCGGGTTATCCAGCAGGGGAGCTGCGGGTTGGTTATCCTGGCGGTGAAATGCGAGAACGGCGCCGGCGGCGCGTCGGGCGCCTGGCGCTCGCAGCGCGTGAAATCTATGCCGCGCGCGTGCAGGCGCATCGGGGTGCCGGTCTTCAGGCGGCCCAGTTTGAAGCCGAGCGACTGCAGGTTCTTCGAGAGCAGGTCGCTGGGCGGGTGGTTGTACCTGCCGCCGCGGAAAGTGTCGAGGCCGATGTGGATGAGGCCGCGCAGGAAGGTGCCGGCTGTCAGCACCACGGACTTGGCCCGATAGCGGGTGTTGCGCGCGGTGAGCATCCCGCAGGCCTTTGCGTTCTTGGTGAGCACCGCCGCGGCCTCGTCCTGGACCACGGCGAGGCAGGGCTGCTTCTCGAGGGCCAGCTTCATGGCGGCCTGGTAAAGTTTCTTGTCGCACTGCGCCCGCGGCGAGCGCACGGCCGCGCCCTTGGAGGTGTTGAGCATGTGCGAACTCAGCATGGCCGCGTCCGCGGCTTTGCCCATTTCTCCCCCCAGGGCGTCTATTTCCCGCACGAGCTGGCCTTTGCCCACCCCCCCGATTGACGGGTTGCAGGACATCTGGGCGATGGTGTCCAGGTCCTGCGTCAGCAGCAGGGTGCGCGCGCCCAGGCGCGCCGAGGCCAGGGCGGCCTCGCAGCCGGCGTGGCCGCCGCCCACCACCAGCACGTCGAATTCGTCAGGGCAGTCGTAAACGTTCATGTCACATCATCAGCAGCAGCTGGAAAACCTCCGGGCTCAGCAGCCCCAGCGTCAATAGCGAAAAAGCGAAGGCCGCGGCGCCGAGCAGGGCGGGCACGGCCGCCGCCGCGCTCCGGGCGGCGGAAAGGCCGGTGACCGCCGCCACGGCGCGCACCAGCCACAGCAGCGACGCGGCCGACACGGCGTATTCAACAACCTTGTAGGCGTCGGGCGATCCGGCCGCCAGGGCCAGGAGCCCCAGCAGGTCGGACGCGAGGGCGAAAACGGAGAGGGCCAGGAACACCTTCAGCAGGGCGGGATAGACGGCGCGCTGCAGGTAAGCGCCCAGGGCGGCCAGGAAAATGACGGCGAGCAGCAGCAGCCAGCCGGCGGGTTTGAAGGCCGGCGCGGCGCGCAGCGCCAGGAAGGCAAGGGCGTAGAGCGCCGCGGCCCCGGCGGGGAGCGGCACGCGCAGCATCAGGCGGCCGCCGGCGAGCAGGCGGGAGAAGCCGGCCAGCAGGGCGCAGGAGAAGACCGAGAAAAGCAGCCCGCCGGCCAGCCCCTGCAGGGCGTAGGAGGCGAACCCGCCGTCGGGCGGCGGCAGGCCAGCCGCGGTGGCCGCCAGGAAATCCCGCGGCGCCCAGCCCAGCAGCGCGGCGGAAGAGAGGGTGCCCAGCGCCCAGAGGGCCGCGGGCCAGGCCCAGCCGACGCGCCCGGCCGCCAGGTCTTCGAAGGCCGCGCCAGGGCGGAACAGGAGTCGGAAAGGAAAGAGGTTTGTCATCATTTGCCCACGCAGAAACTGCCGAAGATGCCGGCCAGCACTTCCTCCGGCGCGGTCTCGCCGAGAATGGCCGCCAGGGAGTCCAGGGCGGCGCGCAGCCGCTCCGCCGCCAACTCGGCCGGGAAATCGCGGCGCCGGAGCAGGGGGCCGAGGGCGCCCAGCTCCCGCGCGGCCGCGGACAGGGCGGCGAAATGCCTGGAGGAAGTCACCACCGCCTGGGCCCCGTCGCTGAAGGTCTTTTTCTGCCGCGCTATCAGCGCGGCCTTCAGCCTGCCCAGGCCTTCCCCGGTCTTCGCCGAAACTTTGAACGAGCCGGGCTTCTGCCGTCCTGGTTTGAGCGGCAGGTCGGCCTTGTTGACCACGCGGATGAGGCGCGCGCCGGGCGCCAGCTTCAGCGCCTCTCTTTCCGCCCTGCGGTCGCTGGGGGTTTCCTTTATGGCGCCGTCGAGTACCAGCACCACGGCGTCGGCGCGGCCGATGGCTTCCGAAGCCCGCGCTATGCCGGCCAGCTCCAGCGGAGAGGCGGGCCTGGCGTTTATCCCGGCGGTGTCGGTGAAGAGCACGGAGAAACCGTCCAGCTCCAATTCGGCCTCCAGCGTGTCGCGTGTGGTGCCGGACTCCCGCGAGACCAGCGCCCGGTCGAAGCCCAGCAGGGCGTTAAGGAGCGAGGATTTGCCGGAATTCGGCGCGCCAGTTATTACTATACGCGCGCCTTCCTTTATCCCCCTCCCGGCTTCGAAGCCCTCCGCCAGGCGCAGGGCCGCCTGGCGCGCGGCCTCGGCCCTCGCGTAAAAACCTTTCAGTTCAAGGTGCGGTATCTCCTCGTAGGAGTCGTCGATGCGGGCCTCGAGTTCGGCCAGCAGGGCCACCAGGTCCGCCTTCACGGCGCGCACTTTTTTTGAAAGGGCGCCTTCAACCTGCGTGAGCGCGGCCAGGTGGGCGCCGGCCGAGCCGGCCTTTATCAGTTCCCCTACCGCTTCCGCCTGGGCCAGGTCCAGCTTGCCGTTCAGGAAGGCGCGCAGCGTGAACTCCCCGGGCCTGGCAGGCCGGGCGCCGGCCCGGACGGCCAGGTTCAGGATGGTCCTTATAATATAAGGAGAGCCGTGGCAGGTGATCTCCACCGTGTCCTGGCCGGTATAGCTGGCCGGGCCCCGGAAGAAGACGGCCACGGCCCTGTCCACCAGGCGGTTGCCGTCCTTTACCGGCAGCAGGCTCGCAGTCCGGTGACGCGGCCGCAGCCGGTTGGGCCCCAGGAAGGAGTTGGCTGCCTGGAAGGCTCCGGGCCCGGAGACGCGGATAACGGCCAGCGCCCCCGCTCCGGGCGGGGTCGCCTGCGCGACTATGGTGTCCTTGGTCTCCGGCAGTTCCATCTGGCCTCGAAAAAATGAAACGGCGTGACAGCGCATGCGCGGTCACGCCGGTGCGGCCGAGCGGCGGTGCTACTTCTGCTCGGTCGTCTGCTCGGCAGGCTGTTCGGCCTGCTGCGCCACGGCCGGCTCCGGCGCGGGCTGCTGCGCCGCGGGCTGCTGCGCCGCGGGCTGCTCCGCGGCCTGGGGCCTTTCTACCTTGCGGATCACTACCTTGCGCCAGCGGCCCTCACCCTCGGAGACCGTTTCCATGTCCGGATACTTGGTCTTTATGAGGTTGTGGACTATCTTGCGCATGGAGGCCGGCATCGGGTCCAGGCGGTGAGGTTTGTCGGTGGCCTTGGCGTCGTTAACGGCTTCCTCGACGCGGTCGGCTATCTCTTTTTCCTTGTTGTCCCAGTAGCCGCCGGTGTCCAGGCGCAGGGCCAGGTGCGGCTCGCGCTTGCGGCTGACTATGGAGTTCACCACGAACTGCAGGGCCTGCAGGCCGCGGCCGTTCTCTTCCGTGAAGGCGGAGGAATCGGCGCAGTCGAAGCGGATGAACAGCAGGTTCTCCGCGGTGTCGAGCCTGGCTTCGGTCACGGTGGCTTCCATGCCCATCAGCGAGACCATCTTGGTGAGCACCGCTTTAGCGTGCTCCACCGGGTCCTGGGCGGGCTGTATGGCTATGTAGTCGGCTCCGAGGGGCTCTTCCTTGTAAACGCGGTCGGTCCTGGGGGTGCGGTCCTCGCGGTGCGGGCGCCGGCCTTCGCCGTAATGACTTTCCGACGCTTCGCGGTTCTCCTCCGGGGGAGGGAGCCTGGCGTCCTCGTAGCCGTAACGGCCCGGGCGCCTGGGGGCGCTGCTGCGTTCGCCGCGGTCGCCGCCGCGTCCGCCTCTGCTGCCGCGGTCGCCGCCGCGTCCGCCTCTGCCGCCGCGGCCTTCGCGCCGGCCGCCGCCGCGCTCGCCGCGGTGCTCTTCGCGCCCGGAGCCGGAGCCCCAGCGCTTCTCGCGCAGGATCACGCAGGCTTTCTTGGCGCCAAAGCCGAGGAAGCCGCTTTTCCCCTCGCTCACTACCACCACTTCAACCTGATCGCGCCGGAGGCCCATTTCGGCCAGGCCTTTCTCAACGGCGTCCTGTATGGTTTTAGCTTCTGTCTTTGTCTCTCTCATTGTCTTGTCTCCTTAACTTACGATCGTCAGCCCATTTTCTTCTGCAGGTACATGCTCTGGGCGAAGCCCCACGTGCTGTTGATGAGCCAGTAAAGCACGAGTCCCGACGGGAAGGTCAGGAACATGAACGTGAAGATCACCGGCATCCATTTCATCATCGCAGCCTGGGCCGGGTCGGACGTCTGGGGGCTCAGGTGCTGCTGCAGGAACATGATGCCGCCCATTACGAGGGGCAGCACGTAGAAAGGGTCTTTGGCCGAGAGGTCCTTGATCCAGAAGTAGAACGGCGCGCCGTGGAGGTCCCAGGAGTTGCGCAGCGCGGTGAACAGCGCGAAGAAGACCGGGATCTGCAGGAGCATCGGCAGGCAGCCGCCCAGCGGGTTGGTGCCGTGGCGCTTGTACAGGTCCATGATCTCCTGGTTCATGCGCTTGGGGTCGTCCTTGTAGCGCTTCTGGATGCTCTGCATCTCGGGCTGGATCTTCTTCATCACGGCCATCGCCTTGTAGCTCTTGAAGCTCAGCGGGGTCAGGATGATCTGGATGATGACGCTCAGTATGATGATGGCCAGGCCATAGTTGCCGGTGACCTCGCGGAAGTAGACCACGGAGGAGTTGGCGAGCTTGGCCAGCGGGGCGAAGAAGCCGAAGTCCACGGAGCGGTCCAGGCCCATGCCCAGCTTCTTGAGCAGGGAATAGTCCTTGGGGCCGAGGTAGAAGGTGGAATCCCAGTTGCGGGTCTCCCCGGGCTTCAGCTCAAGGGCCGGCACGGGGATCACCAGCGAAGGGGTCTTCTCTATCTCGCCCACCTTCTCGAGGCGGCGCAGGGGGCGTGTGCCCTTGAAATCGGGGCCGGCGACGAGGGCGGCGAGGAAGTAACGGTTGTTGAGGCCGGCCCAGATCCAGTCGTGTTCGGCGGGTTCGTCCTCTATTTCCTGGAGTGTCGGATGCTTGCGGCCTTCCTGATAGAAGGTATAGTCGGCCTTGAGCAGGTCCTTGTTCTCTTTCAGTTCGCTCTTGACCGTGCTGAGGCCGGGGCCCACGGTCAGCTCCCAGGCGGGCAGGACCTGCGTCCTGCCGGAAGTGTTGACGGCGGAGATCTGGATGAAGTTGATCCCGTTGTCGGGGTCGAAGGTGAACCGCTTGGTTATCAGGAGCGGCCCCTGCTGGGCGGTGAACTCCACCGAGCGCCCGGTCTTGGACTTGAGGGCGAACTTGCCGGCCAGGGAAGAGTGGAAGAAGCCGCGCGTGGGGTCGGCCACAAGTTCCACGGGGGCCACGGGGCCCTGGTAGACCGCGCTGGCGAGGGTGGCGTTCGGGACGAAGAAGGTATAGCGGGCCTTGCCGGCTTCCACTACCGCCATGAGCTTGGACGCTTCCACGCGCTTGGGCGGCTTGGCGAGGTCGGCGGCGTCGGCGTTGGCCTCGGCGAGGAGTTCCTGCGCTTCTTTGAGGAGCTGCGCGTCGTCCCCGGGCCGGGCGGCCGGCGCCGCCGTTTGCGCGGCGGAGGGAGCGGTTTTTTTTGCCTCCAGCGCCTGCTGGGCGGCCTGCTGTTCCGGCGGCGGCGCCTTCTTCTCAATGTAGGAGTACCAGCCGATATAGACCAGCGAGGAAAGTACTACCGCGAGTATAAGATTCTTCTGCATTTAACCTCCCGCGACCGCGGAAGGCTTCTTCGGGAACGTTCAGGGGACCGGGTCGTAACCGCCCGGAGAGAAAGGACGACAGCGGGCGAGGCGGCTGGCTGCCAGCCTCGACCCTTTTAAAATCCCGTGCTTATCAAGCGCCTGGAACGAGTACTCGGAACAGGACGGATGGAACCTGCAGGTGCCTGGCCCGAGGGCCGGCCTGAAAGTCCTGTATGCCGAGCGCAGCGTGAGCAGCGCAAGTGATCTAAGATTTTTTATGCCGGTCTTATTTGCCGTCATTGTTAAGGCGCGCCTTGCGCCGGAGGTCTTCCAGCGCCGCGCGGGCCTGTGCCAGGTTCTTCACGGCGCAGCCCGCTTTCGGGTAGATGATAAGGCGCGTGCCTTCCTTTAACTCTCTCTTTGACAACCTGAATGCTTCCCGTAGAAGCCTTTTTAACCTGTTCCGCTCCACGGCGCCCCCGATCTTCTTGGAGACCATGAGGCCCAACTTTCTCTCTTTTTCTCCGCCGGGGTCGTGCCACGCCACCAGGCTGCTGGTGGCGGTCTTCCTGCCGGCCTCGAAAACCGCCTCGAAATCTTTTTTGAGGCGGAGACGTGAAGCTCTTGGAAAGGCGAACTCTTTCACTTGATCCCGCTAAAGATTATTTCTTTATGTCGGGGATCAGATTCCAGCGGCCCTTGGCGCGCCGGCGGGCGAGGGTTTTCCTGCCGCCCTTGGTCTTCATCTTGGCGCGGAAGCCGATGTGCTTCTTGCGCTTTTTTACGTTAGGTCTGTATGTAGGTAGCATAGTGTGTTAATTATATAAATTAAGGGTCTCCAAAGCAAAGCGGAGGTTTTTCCCCTAGGCCTTGGCGGTCCTGAAATAATCGCTGATGTGGTCGGCCAGTTTCGAGGCGTGGACGCGGACCTGCTTCATGGTGTCGCGGTCGCGGATGGTGACCATCCCGTCCAGGTCCTTGTTCTCCCCCTTGCCGATGGTGTCGAAATCCACGGTAACGCAGAGCGGGGTGCCCACTTCGTCGTGGCGGCGGTAGCTCTTGCCGATATTGCCGGAGTTCTCGTAATAGATGCGGCCGATGCCGAGCTTCAGCAGGGCGTCCTTTATCTCTTTGGCCTTCGCCACGATCTCCGGCTTGTTGCGGGCCAGCGGGATCACGGCGACCTTTATCGGGGCCAGGTGCGGTTTGAGCTTGAGGACTATGCGCTCCGTGCCGTTCTCGAGCTTCTCCTCGGTGTAGGCCTCGGTCAGGATGGCGAGCACGCCGCGGTCCACGCCGGCCGAAGGCTCGATCACGAAAGGTACCAGCGGCTTCTGGGTGACCGGGTCGGGCGCGGTGAGCTTCACCACGGAATCGATGTTCTCCTCCACGCGCGCCTTCAGGCCCAGTTCCTGCGGGTTCTTGGAATGCGAGCCCAGGTCGAAGTCGGTGCGGTTGGCCACGCCTTCCAGCTCTTCCATGCCGTGCGGGAAGCGGTACAGGATGTCCACGGTGGCCTTGGAATAATGCGCCAGCTCTTCCTTGGGCTGGTGGAACTGCTGCAGGTTGTCGCTCTCAAGGCCCTGCGCCTTCCACCAGGCCACGCGGCCTTCCACCCACTTGGTATGCCACTCTTCGTCGGTGCCGGGCAGCACGAAGAACTCCAGCTCCATCTGCTCGAACTCGCGCACGCGGAACACGAAGTTCTTGGGGGTTATCTCGTTGCGGAAGGACTTGCCGATCTGCGCTATGCCGAACGGCAGCTTGTTGGACGTGGAATCCATGACGTTCTTGAAATTGCAGAAGATGCCCTGCGCGGTCTCGGGGCGCAGGTAGGCGTAATGGTCGTCGTCCGCCACCGGGCCCACGGTGGTCTTGAACATCAGGTTGAACGGGCGCGGTTCGGTGAGGTCCGCGGAACCGCATTTCTCGCACTTGCCGTCCTTGATCTGGTCGGCGCGCCAGCGGCTCTTGCACTTGCGGCAGTCCACCATGGGGTCGGAGAACGTGGCCTCGTGGCCGGAATGCTTCAGCACGGACTTATGGGTGAGGATCGCCGCGTCGAGCCCCTCTATATCGTCGCGCTCGTACACCATGGCCCGCCACCAGGCGGATTTGAGGTTGTTCTTGAGCTCCACGCCGAGCGGGCCGTAATCGTAGACGCCCTGCAGGCCGCCGTAGATGTCGGAGCTCTGAAAGATGAATCCCCGCCTTTTGCAGAGATTTACAAGTGAATCCATTGTGGTAGCAGGCATCGTATAGTTCTCCCTGGGTTTGCTGTTCCGGACGTCAATTTTACCATAATGGCGGCCCCTCCGTCCGGCAGCCGGGCCGCGCGCAAATTTGTAGAATAGCGGGAATGATCTTCTGCGATTACGGCATAGTGCTGCAGCGGCGGCCGCTCAGGGAGAACGACAGGATCGTCACCGTCTTCACCCTGGAGCACGGCAAGTTCGAGGTCAATTTCAAGAGCGTGCGTCTGGCCAAGGGCAAGCTGCGCGCCCTCAGCGAGGCCCTTACGTGGGGCGACTACAGGTTCTTCCTTAAGAAGGGCTCCAACTTCCCCGTCTGCACCGGCGGGCGCACCCTTTCCGCTTTCGGCGGCCTCCGCGGCGACCTGGAGAGCCTCTACCTGGCCATGCACTACTGCGAGGTGGTCAACAAGCTCACCCCCGCCCAGAGCCCGTCGCCGGAGAAATATGGCCTGCTGCTCGGCGCCCTGCACGACCTTGACGGCCGCGGCTGCTCGTTCTGGCTGCGGCGCGCCTTCACCCTGCGCGCGCTGGAACTCGCCGGCTTCGGTTTCCGCGAGACCGCCGCCGGCCCCGAATCCTCCTTGTGGGATGTCCTGCACGACGGCTCCTGGGCCGAGGTGCGCGCCCTGAAGGAAGATCCTTCGGCGGCCAAGCTGGTGGACGGGCTTTTCGCCAGGGTCTTCGGGGAAGCCATCGGGGTGGACCTGCGCACGCTGCCGTTCGTGAAATGACCCTGCCGGCAAAAATGTACAATATGAGCCTGCCGGCATGAGTCCGGCCGAGGTACCGTGGATTTTCAGGAGATAATCTTAAAACTAGACCGCTACTGGGCCAGGCAGGGCTGCGCCCTGCTGCCGCCCGGCGCCGCCCGGCCGCGCCCGGCCGCCCGCCTGTGCCTTGCCGGGGCCGCCCGCCTGGCGCCCGGGAACGACGGGCTGGCCGGCCTTTACCGCTACCGCGTCTTCCTCTCCCCCGCCCCCGCCGGCGCGCGCCGCGCTTTCCTGGAGTCCCTGCGGGCCGCCGGCATAGACCGCTCCGAGCACGATCTGCGCTGGCTGCCTTTTGACGGGCCCGACGGCCCGGAAGCCGCCGCCGGCTGGAACGTGCTGCTGGACGGGCAGGCCCTGGCCAGTTTCCTCTATAAAGTTTCCGGGGCCGGCTCTCCGCAGGCCTCCGCGGAGATCCTCGTTTCCCTCGAGCGCCTGGCGCTCGCGTCCCAGCGCAGGCGTTCGGCCGGGGAGCTCTCCTGGGCCGGCCGCCTGACCTACGGCGAACTTCACGCCGGGGAGGGCGAATGACGGCGCGCGACGCGGTCTTCGAGATACTCGCTGAGAACCTGCCCGGCGCCGGCGTGCGCTCCGCCGTGGAGCAGCTGAAAAAATACGCGGCGGAAGAGTTCGCCCGCCGCTCCCTGCCCTGCGGCGGGCTCGAGGCTTACGGTACCTGCCGGCGCCTGGTCCTGTACGCCGCGGGCGTGCCCGCGGGGCCGCAGGCTAAAGCCCTCGCCGAGATCTTCCCCCTCCTTCTGGGCCGGTTGGAATTCCCCCGCGCCCTGGCCTGGGAGCCTTCGGGCTTGCGCTTTCCCCGGCCGGTGCGCGGCCTCGCCGCGCTCCACGGGGAGCGGCTGGTCGCTTTTTCCGCGGCCGGGCTGCGCTCCGGGCGGGTCACCGAAGGCCAGGAGGCGCTGGGGCCCCGGCAGGTGAAACTGGCCGCGGCTGAAAAATATTTCAAGGCCCTGGAGCACGCCTCGGTGCTGGTGCAGGACGCCCGGCGCCTGGAGGCCATGCGCGGCGCCCTGGCGGCAGCCTCTAGGCGCATGAAGCTGGAGATAGAGGCCGGCGAGGACGCGCTCGGCGAGAACCTTTATCTCGCGGAGTACCCCGTGCCGGTGGTCTCCGCCTTCTCCCACGAATTCCTGGCCCTGCCCGCCGAGCGGCTGCGGGCCTGCCTGCGCGAGCTGCTGTTCTTCCCCGTTTCGGACGCGGCCGGCCGCCTGCAGCCCTACTTCGCGGCCTTTCGCGACGGCATCTCCAAGGGGCAGCGCAACGTGGAGGACGGCTTCCGCGCCGCCCTCGAGTCCCGCCTTCAACAAATAAAATAACCTGTCAGTTGCTGTCGCCGAGGTAGAGCGGGCCGCGCAGGCGGCCGTCGGGGGCGATGAGGATCTTGAGGAGCGAAGGGTAAAGGCGTATGCGGCCCAGGCGGGCCGTGGAGACCCAGCTGATACCCGTCTGGCGGGTGTCGGGCTCGTGGGGCTCCCCCACTTTCTTTACGAAGGCGCAGGGGAACATGATCTCCACCTGGTGGAAATCCCCGTCATATTTAGCGAATTCGTGATTGCGCGCTACGTAGTCGCGGATGTAGCGCGGCTGGTCCGGCTGCACCAGCACGCCGGTCTCCTCTATGCATTCCCGCACCAGGGTCTCATGCAGGGTCTCGCCGTTGCGCTGGCCGCCGCCGGGCAGCAGGTAGTAGACGCCGGCCCGGTCCCGGGCCCGCATCAGCAGCACCTTCCCGTTCCTTATTATTATGGCCTTCGCCGAAATGCGGACCTTGCGGTCTTTCGTGATCATTTAAAAAGGGTAGCCGATCTTGATGATGGCGTTGGTGCCTTCCGAGCCGTAGGCGAAGTCCACGGTGGCCACCAGCTGCGGCCTGATGACCAGCCGGGCGGAAACGCCCGGCCCGTACTTCAGGTCGCGCGCCCTGAACCCGGAGACCTTGTCGAACACGGTCCCCACGTCGAGAAAAGGGGCTATCTCGGTCTCGCTGATGAACTTGTAGAACGGAGTTTTTGACAGGGTGATGCGTTCTTCCACCGTGAAGACGAATTTCCCCCTGCCGGTGAAGCGGCCGTCGCCCGCCATGCGCAGGCCGGTGCTCTCGCCCAGCTGGGGCATGGCGTAGAAGGGCAGCGTGTCGCCCCGCTGGAACTGCAGCAGGGTGTGCAGGGCGGTGACGTATTTCCCCTCTTCCTTATAGTTGAAGTAGTTCTTCATCTGGAAGGAATAGGTGCGGTACTCGTAATCCGAACCCAGCGCCCTGTTGGAATACAGCACCGAGGCGCTGGCGTAAGTGCCGAGCTTCGGCAGCGAGGGGTGGTCGGTGTTGTCGTAGACCACCGAGAACCGGTTGGTGAGGAAGCGGCGGCGCGCCGAGGCTTCGGGGTACAGCAGCGGGAAGAGTTCCCTGACCTGCCCGTTGTCCACCGGCCCCTCGCCTATGTGCTTGTCGAAGAGCGAACTGTTGACGTTGAAGAAGAGTTCCCGGCGCAGCGGTACATCCAGGATCACTTCCGCGCCGGTCATGTGCAGGGAGTAGTTGGCCTTGTCGCCGCGCTGGGAGTCTATGCCGAAACCGTAGAACGAAGGTTTGCCGGTGACCCAGTGCTTGCCTTCCGCGCTGAAGCGCAGGCCGGTGCCCAGCAGCTGCGGCGTGTAGTAGTAGGCCATCAGCTCCCGCTCCACCCTTTCGGAGCGCGAGGCCCGCAGGATGAAGAAGCGTTTTTCGTCGGGGAAGATGTAGTGGCGGTAGGTGAGCGTGGTGCGCAGGTTCTCGTTGTAGTTCGCGGACGGCACGATGACCGACTTGATGTCGCCGCTCGCCCTGTCCTTGATGGCGATGACCGGCATCACGCCGAAGCTGGGGCCGAGGTCCTTGCTGGAATCCACTACGGGGAAAGGTATAAGCGGGCCGTAGCTGGTGTCGAGCGTGATGGCGTTGAGCACCTTGGCCAGCACGCCCGCCTTCGGCAGCGGGCGCGCCACCGTTTTCAGGACGTCTTCCTTGGTCTTGGGTTCGGTAGTCCGGGCGATCTCTTCTTTCGCCTTGGGCGTGGATTTGGGGAGGCGGCGCTTGCGCGGCGCCTGCGCCTGCGCCGCGGCGCAGAGCAGGACGAGGGCGAGCAGGGCCAGGAGGGATCGGCGCATGTCAGCTGAACCAGAGGGCTTTGACTATGGGCATCTTGCGGCCGTAGCCGAAGGACTTTTCCGTCACCTTGAGACCGATGGGCAACTGCTTGCGCTTGAACTCGTTGGCCTCCACCCGGCGCAGCACCGAGAGCACCAGGGAGCGCGCGAAGCCGCGCTTCACGATCTCGGCCGGCGGGCGGTTCTCCTCCAGGTAGAGGCGGAGGATCTCGTCGAGCTTGTCGTAAGGGGGCAGGTCGTCCTGGTCCTTCTGGCCGGGCTTGAGCTCCGCGGTAGGCGGGCGGCGGATGACCGCCTCCGGGATCACTTCGCCGTCCCGGTTGAAGTGGGCGGCCAGTTTGTAGACCTCGGTCTTGAAGAGGTCCGCTATGGGCGCCAGCGCGCCCGCAGTGTCGCCGTAGAGTGTGCAGTACCCGACGGCGATCTCGGATTTGTTGCCGGTGGCGAGCGCCAGCCAGCCGTTGGAATTGGACAGGGCCATGAGCAGGCCGCCGCGCGAGCGCGACTGCAGGTTCTGCTCGGTCAGGCTCACGCCGGGCCGGCTCTCCCCGCCCAACTGCCGCAGGAAGGCGCCGTAAACCGGCTTTATCGGGATGGTGCGCGTGCGGATGCCCAGGTTGGCGGCGGTGCGCAGCGCGTCGGCCCCGCTGCGGCGGGAAGTGTACTCGGAGGGCATCAGCACGCCGGTGACGTTCTCCGGGCCCAGCGCCTCGGCGGCCAGCGCGGCCACCACGGCGGAATCGATGCCGCCGCTCAGCCCCAGCACGGCCTTGGTGAAGCCCAGCTTTTGGAAATAGTCGCGGATGCCCAGGGTCAGCGCGGCGCGGATCTCCCCGGTTTCGTCGTGCGCCGGCGCGGGGAGCCGGCGCGCGGGCCGCTCCGTGTCCACCAGTACGAGGTCCTCGGAGAAGGCCGAGGCCCGGGCGGAAACCCTGCCGTCGGGGGTGAGCGCGAAACTGTTGCCGTCGAAGATCAGCTCGTCGTTGGCTCCGGCCTGGTTGACGTAGACCACGTGGGCCTTCATTTTCCGGGCCAGGCCCGAAAGTATGGCCCGGCGCTTGGCCCCCTTGCCGCGGTAGAACGGCGAGGCGGAGATGTTTATGACAATGGAGGCCTTGGCCCGGCAGAGCGTCTTTACGGGGTTGTTGCGGTAGAGCAGGCGGCTGGGGAGCAGCGCGGTCTCCGCCCAGATGTCCTCGCAGACCGTCAGCCCTATCAGGGCCCCCTTGAACTTCAGCGGGCGGTTGCCGGCGGCCGGTTCGAAGTAGCGCGCTTCGTCGAAAATATCGTAGGTGGGCAGGAGGGACTTCGCCCGCTTCGCCGCGATCCTGCCTTTATGCAGCAGGGCTATGGAGTTTAACAGGGCCTTGCCCTTGGCCGCCGGGTTGCGGTCCACGAAGCCCACCGCGAGGGCGATGTCCAGTTTCAGCGCGGCCAGGCCGGCGAGGGCCCGGAGGTTGGCGTCTATGAAATCCTTTTTCTCCACCAGGTCCAGCGGAGGGTAGCCGGTCAGCGCGAGTTCCGGAAAAACGGCGAGCTCCGCGCCCAGCTCCAGGGCGCGCCGCGCGAAAGCCTCTATCTTGCGGGCGTTGGCGGCGATGTCCCCCACCTTAGGGTTTATCTGCGCTATGGCGATCTTCATCAGGGGTAGTATAGAAAATATGCCGGCGGCCTGTAAAAGCGGCCGCCTGCCGTTGAAACCCTCCCCCCGCTTATGATATTATAGCCACATACAGTTCAGTTGAAATCCTGCTCCTGGAGGGCGGGAAAAGAAACGGAACGTACGAAAGATACGGAGGATAGACAAAAAATGTTGAACATATCGATGAAAAGCATGTTAGAAGCCGGAGTCCATTTCGGTCACCAGACCTACAGGTGGAATCCCAAGATGTCCCGCTACATATTCGGCGAGCGCAACGGCATCCACATCCTGGACCTGCAGAAGACCGTCAAAGAGATCAAGAAGGCCTATACCTTCGTGAAGGATTCCGCCAAAGCCGGCAAGACCTTCCTGTTCGTCGGCACCAAGAAGCAGGCCAAAGAGATCATCCGCGAAGAAGCCACACGCGCCGAGGTCTCCTGCGTGCACGAGAAGTGGCTGGGCGGCACGCTCACCAACTTCGAAACCCTGCGCAAATCCCTCAAGCGCCTCGAGGAACTCGAGAAGTTCGAGAACGACGGCCTGTTCAAGGTCATGAGCAAGAAAGAAGTTTCCCGCCTCTCCAAGGAGAAGGCCCGCCTGGTGAAGCTCCTCAGCGGCATCCGCAACCTGCGCGGCCTGCCGGACATCATGTTCATCGTGGACCCCGTGAACGAGGCCAACGCCCTTAAGGAAGCCCACAAGCTCAAGATCCCCGTGGTCGGCGTCTGCGACACCAACTGCGATCCCGACCAGCTCGACTGGCCGATCCCCGGCAACGACGACGCCGCCCGCTCCATCCGCCTGTTCTGCGCCACCATGGCCGACGCCGTGATAGACGGCCGCGCCGAGGCCGAGGCCGAGAAGGCCGCCGCCCACCAGCAGGCCCAGGCCGACGCGGCCGTGGAAGCCGGCGAGCAGCAGGGCGAAGCCGCTCCCGAGTACGCGCCGGAGCAGCAGGAAGCCCCCGCCGAAGAGCCCGTCCGCACCGAAGAGTAAGCCGTTTTCAACCTCGGGGGCGCGGGCTGAACGCCGGCGCCCCTTTTTCTTAAGCACAAAGGAGAACACCAATATGGCAGCAATCACCAGCGAACAGGTAATGACCCTCAGGAGCCAGACCGGCGCGGGCATCATGGACTGCAAAGGCGCCCTGAACGAGGCCGGCGGCGACATCGCCAAGGCCGTGGAGCTTCTGCGCAAGAAGGGCCTGGCGGGCCTCGCCAAGCGCGCGGGCCGCGCCATGAAGGAAGGCGTGGTAGTGGCCAGGAACTCCGGTTCCGCCTATTCTCTCATCGAGGTCAATTGCGAGACCGACTTCGTGGCCAAGAGCCCCGACGTGGCCGCTTTCGCGGGCACGATAGCGCAAGAGATGCTCACCGACGCCTCCCTGGCCAACCCGGCCGAGAGCGAAAAGGCCAAGGAGCGCATGCAGGCCGTGGCCATGAAGACCGGCGAGAACATGCAGATCCGCCGCGGCGTGGTCTACCACGCGGCCGGCTCCGTCGTCAACTTCTACGTCCACTCCGACAACCGCAAGGGCGCCATGGTGGAACTCGCTTTTGACGGCGACCTGGCCAAGGCCAAGGCCGACCTCGAAGCTCTGGCCAAGGAACTCGCCATGCAGGCCGTGGCCATGAATCCCAAGTACCTCAAGCGCGAAGAAGTCCCCGCGGACGTCGTCGCCAAGGAAAAAGAGATCTACCGCGCCAAGACCGAGAAGGACGAGGCCGAAGCCAAGGCCAAGGCCGAGGAGGCCGGCCGGCCGTATAAGGCCAAGCCCGCCGAGGCCCTCGAGAAGATGCTGGAAGGCCGCGTGAACAAGTACTTCCAGGAGTGCTGCCTGATAGAGCAGGCCTCCATCCGCGATTCCAAGAAGACCGTGACCCAGACCGTGAAGGACCTGGGCGCGAAGCTCGGCGGCAACGTCACCGTCAAACGCTTCCACTGCTACATCGTCGGCGTAGAGTAAACTGGACTGCGCGCCGCCGGGCAAACCCCGGCGGCGCGGTTTTAAGCTCTCTGGAGGTTTATGTACAAACGCGTACTGCTGAAACTTTCGGGCGAAGCCCTCGGTACCCCCGGCGACAGCCGGTCCATCAGCCCCTCTTCCCTCACTTATATCGCCAAAGAGATCGCCAAAGGCCTGCGTAAAGGCACGCGCCTGGCCGTCGTCATCGGCGGCGGCAATATCTGGCGCGGCGCCCGGGACGGCCACGGCATAGACCGCGTCACCTCCGACAACATGGGCATGCTCGCCACCATCATCAACGCCATGGCCCTGCAGAACGCCCTGGAGCACGAGGGCGTCTCCACCCGGGTGCAGACCGCCGTGGAGATCAGCCGCGTGGCCGAACCCTTCATCCGCCGCCGGGCCATCCGCCACCTGGAGAAGGACCGCGTGGTCATCTTCGCCGGCGGCACCGGCAACCCCTATTTCACCACCGACACCGCGGCCGCCCTGCGCGCCGCCGAGATCGGCGCCGACGTGATCTTTAAGGCCACGCAGGTGGACGGCGTCTATACCGGCGACCCCAAGAAGGACCCCAAGGCCACGCTCATCAAGGACATCACCTACATGAGCGCCCTCAACAAGGGCCTCAAGTTCATGGACGCCAGCGCCCTGACCCTCTGCATGGAGAACCATATCCCCATCCTGGTCTTCAACCTGCACACGCCGGGAAACATCGGCAAGGCGCTTTCAGGCAAAAAGGTCGGCACGCTCATAAAGCAGGGGTGAAAACCATGGAAGACAAGATCCTCGCCGCTATAAAGAAGCACCAGGCCGCTGTCGCCGCCCTGGCGGCCGACCACTCGGCCATAGCCCCCATCGCCCAGGCCCTGGCCAAGGCCGCCAAGGCCGGCAACAAGATCCTGGTCTGCGGCAACGGCGGCTCCGCCGCCGATTCCCAGCACATCGCCGGCGAACTGGTGGGCCGCTTCAAGAAAGAGCGCAAGGCCATCGCCGCCGTGGCGCTTACCACGGATACGTCCATCCTGACCTGCCTCGGCAACGATTACGGCTTCGACCGGGTCTTCGAACGCCAGGTGGAGGCCCTCGGCCGCCCCGGGGACGCGCTCATTGCCATTTCCACCTCCGGCTCCAGCCCCAATGTGCTGCAGGCCGCCATCAAGGCCCGCGAGCTCGGCATGACCGTTATCGGCTTCTTCGGCGCCAAGGGCGGCGCCATCCTCAAGCACTGCGACCTCGCTTTCCTCGCCCCCGAGACCGATACCCCGCGGGTCCAGGAACTCCATATCCTGGCCGCGCACATAGTCTGCGAGCTGGTAGAGGACTCCGCCTCGGTCTGATTTCGGTTCATTTTGTCGTGGTTCGGTTAAACGCTTTGGGGAGTATTGGGGATAATGAAAAGTTCTCTCGCGCTGTTTCTTTGTCTTTCCGCGTCCGTATCTTTCGCCGCAGCGGATAAATCCCTTGTTCTCGCCCGTGAAGCCCTGCTTTCTCCCTCCTCCACCCCACAAGCCGCGCTCCTGAAGTATCTCGCCGCCGCAAAAAACAGCGCGGCCGCGCCGGTAATGGCCGAGTATGCCTATGCCCTGGCCAACGCGGGCCTTGGGGAGGCGGCGCTCTATAACCTGGACCGCGCTTTAATA
>Ga0154484_1003_pt1 | contig 17440 bp, 15 predicted proteins | sample RifGroC2_FD_115963 | JGI IMG/M metagenome (GOLD analysis project Ga0154484, IMG submission 115963) | Elusimicrobia bacterium GWC2_63_65
ATCTCCCAGTACGACCTCAACAACCGCCCGCTGGCCGCCTACAAGGAGGCGCCAGGGCTGCTGAAACTGCTGCTTTACGCCGACGGCGCCAGAGTGAAGCGCTACCTCGAGGGGAACGAACCGGAGCTGGCGGCGCAGACCGCTTTCCTGCTGGACTCCATGAAGGTGGCGCGCCACGACCTGTTCGGCGTCTCGCTCAGCCATTTCCTCGGCGACGAAGGCGAGATAGCGCTGGGGATAAACCTCGCGAAATGCCTGGCCAAGGCGCTGAAAGAGCGCTTTCCCGGCTGCCGGGTGACCCTGGGCGGCCTGCAGAACATGACCATCCCGCAGCAGCTGCGCGCCTACCGCGGCCTGCTGCGCGAGTGTTCCTTTTTCGATTACGCCGTCTGCGGGGACGCCCACCTGGCCCTGCTTTACCTCTGCCGCGCGCTGGAGCGGGGCGTCAGTTTCGCCGAAGCGGCGCCGGCCGGGTTCAAGGCCGTGAAGGCCGGCAAAGGCCTGCTGATACACGAGGCCAAGGGCGATAATTCCGTGGATATAAAGAGCCATTACTTCGAGCCGCTGCCGCCCGGCGAGGAGAAGGACAAGTCGGTGCCTTTCGGCTACCCCGCCTACAGCAGGGAGAACAGCCGCGGCTACGCCTACACCGGGGCGGAACTGCGCAAGTTCTACCACCTGCCGCAGAGCTGCCGCTCCCTGCTGGCCCCGGCGGACAAGGACACATTCCTCACACTGCAGGTCAGTTTCAACGAGGGCTGCCCTTTCGGCTGCTATTTCTGCGCCACGGCGCAAACGGATTTCTTTTCCCTCACCCCGGAAGCCTCGGTGGAGATCCTCAAGCGCCTCAACGGCGAACTGGGCTGCCGGCATTTCCTGTTCTACAACCCGAACTTCAACCCTACCGCGGCCTACGCCAGGAAACTGCTCGCGGCCATCATAAAAGCGAAGCTGGACCTGCGCTGGGCGGACTGCTTCAACCTGCGCAACCTCGACGCCGAGCTGGTGCCGATGATGAAAGAGGCCGGCGCCGTGAAAGTGGTGGCGGGTGTGGAATACCCCACGGCCCGCATGCTCAAGTACATCAACAAGGGCCTCACCATAGACGCCGTCAACCGCAACCTGGAGCTGCTGCACAAGGCCGGCATGTGGAACCACGTGCTGCTCATCACCGGCCTGCCCACCGAGACGCCCCGGGACGTGCTGGAGATGGAGGCCTGGCTGAAGGATACCGCGCCGCTGGTGAATTCCTACACGGTGGGATCTTTCCACATGTCGGAGAACTCCCCGTTCCAGCGGCACCCGGAAAAATTCGGTTTCAAACTGGGGCGTCCGCTGCCCCTTTACTGCCAGGAGTCTTTCGACGAGGCCGGCGGGCTGCCCTGGGAGGAGAAGCGCAGGCGCAACCTGGATTCCAACAGACGGATATCGGAGTTCATAAACGTTTTAAAGGGTTCGCCGAAGTACACGGGGGCCCGCATGGACGACTCCCACCTGCTGCTCTACCTTTACAGGGCCCTCGGCCACAAGAACAAGCGGCTGATAGAGAAGCTCTACGAGGCCGCGTGGACGGCCAACCCGCACGCGGCCCGGGCGCACGCCTGGCTGGCCGGCGGCGGCGCCGCCAAAGCGCTCTCCGCCGCGGGCCTGCGCCTGGACCTGGCGCCGCCCGGCCGGGAGACCGTGGAATTCACGCTAGCCAAAGGCGGCGCGGTAGTCCGCTGCGCGCTGCGCGCCCGCAGCGAGAACGTGCTGCTCAACGCGGCGCCGGGCCGCCTGCACGGCGGCCACTTCATGCTCGAATTTTCAGGATCGGCGCGCGGGGCGCGGGGCGAACTGGCCGCGCTGAAGGCGGCGCTCCCCGGCGTGCTGGCCGCCGCGGAGGCCTGGGGCCTGCCGCGGCCTCGCCGGCAGGCGCTCTCTCTTAAAATTTAATATCCGGCCTGGGCTTGCCGTAATCGCCGAAGAGCGGCAGGTCGGTCACTTCGTCCATGGCCCTGGTCAGGGCCGCGAGGCTGAAAGGCTTCTTCAGGAAACGCAGTTTGTGGTCTTCCCGGGCCAGGGCCTGGGCGCGGTCCGTTTCCAGGCCGCTCCAGAGTATGAACGGGGCCGCCCCGTACTCGGGCAGGCGCCGGACCTGTTTATAAAGGGCCACGCCGTCCATGCCGGGCATGGTGATGTCCGAGATGATCAGGTCCGCGCGGATCTCTTTGATCTTGCCGAGGAGTTCGTCGCCGGCGCCGGCGAGGGTCACCTGGTGGCCGGCGTGCTGCAGGTAAGGGACCAGCATATCCAGCAGGTTGCGGTCGTCGTCGGCGATCACTATCTTCATCTTTCCCCCGGCCGGGCTAACGCCCGGCTTCGTCTATCAGCGCCTGCGGATAACCTATGGGCAGGACTTTTACGGCGCCCGTGTTCTTCTGCGCGTGCGCCGCCATCAGCCCCGACTTGGCGAAGCCCAGCGTGAGCGTGAGGCGCGCGGTGATGAAAACCCCGCTGTGGTGGCCGGTGTCGGGACTGAGGCCCGACGGGATGTCCACGGCTATGATGGGTTTGCCGCTCTTGTTCATGAGCTGGATGACGCGGTGCACCGGGCCGGTGGGTTTACCTACCGCGCTCACGCCCAGCAGGGCGTCCAGGAGCACGTCGGAAGCGGCGAATTCAGCCTGCAGCGCCTCCAGGTCCTCGCGGCGCGTCATGGCTACGGCCAGGCCGGCGTCCTTGGCGGCCTGGAGGTTACGCACCACCAGTTCGCCGTAACCGGTCTCCTTGGGCGGGAGGATGAAGGTCTTTACCGCAGCGCCCGCCTGCTTGAGCCAGCGGGCGGCCACCAGACCGTCCCCGCCGTTGTTGCCCTTGCCGCAGCAGACCGCCACGGTCAGCCCGGCGGGCTGTTTACCGAGCTCCTCCGCGGCGAATTTAAGCGTCTCCTCGGCCACAACCCGGCCGGCGTTCTCCATCAGCAGGTGCGGCGGCACGCCGTGCTCCTGCGAGGCTTTCTTGTCCAGGTATTTCATCTTCTCGGCGGTGACCACCGGGAAGCCTCCGAATTCCTTGACCTGGGGGACTTTAGACATGGTTAAACTATGAGCCAGACCAGCCAGATGATCCCGTAGACCAGGCCGGAGAAGAACACCGCGGCCAGGCCGGCGTAAGGCAGCCAGACGGCCAGCAGGGCCTTGTTGTTGGAGACGGGATAGAGCCGGCGTACCAGGCGCACCCGGGCGTAGATGAGCGCCAGCACGAAGACGAAGAAGCCGAGCGCCCCGCTGAAGAAGTCCGCCTTGTCGAGGAAACCCAGCGGCACCAGCAGTGTGGCCAGGAAATCCGAACAGCCGAAGGCCAGGAAGAGGCGCGCGGCCCCGCCGGGCCCGGCGGCCGCGCCGGTGAGGTCCATGAACAGGTGGATCACGCCGGCGAAAAAGAAGTTGGCCGCGAGCAGGAACGCGAACACCGCCAGGAAGGACAGCGCCCCCGGCGGTACCGCGGACTCCAGGCGCAGGAACATGAACAGGCCGAGCGCGCCGGCGAAGTAGCCGAGCAGCCCGGCGCGGCCCAGCCCGGCGGGCCTTTCGGCGGCGCCCAGGCTTTCCGGCCGGTCTATCAGGGTCTCCAGGGTTTCAAGTGCCGACATATCAGCGCCCGTACCAGCGGTATTCCAGCGACGGGGCGGCCGCGGCGGCGTTGGCCACCGCGCCGAACCCGAAGGAGAGCCGGCTGTCCATCAGCGACATCAGCTGCTCGAGCGGGGCGGAGTCGCGGATGACGCGCGGGTTCTTACCCAGGCCGGCCAGCTCGCCGGCGGCGTCCACCGCCTCCTGCAGGTCGCCCAGCTTGTCCACCAGGCCGGCGTCGGCCGCCTGGCGGCCGGTATAGATGCGCCCGTCGGCCAGGGCTTTAACTTTCTCCATGGGCATCTTGCGCCCTTCGGCCACGGCCGTCACGAACTGGTCGTAAGAATCGTCTATCATGGCCTGCAACAGGCGCCGCTCCTCGGGGGTCATCTCGCGGGTGGGCGAGCCCATGTCCTTGAACTTGCCGGACTTTATGGCTTCGCTCCTGAACCCGACCTTCTTCATGAGGCCTTCGAAATTGCTGACGCTGAAGATGACGCCGATGGAACCGGTGATGCTGCCGGGGTGGGCCACCACCAGGTCGCAGGCGGACGCCACGTAGTAGCCGCCGCTCGCCGAGACTTCGCCGAAGCGGGCGATGAAAGGCTTCTTGGTCTCGGCCTTGGCGCGCCGGACGGCGGAGTAGATCTCCTGCACGGCGCCCACCGAGCCGCCTGGGGAATTGATGTCCAGCACCACCGCCTTCACGTCCTTCTCGGCGGCCATGGCCCGGATCTTCTTGGCTATCTGCTGGCTGCCCCTGTCCCAGGACCGGGCGGAGCTGCCCTGCGAGATGACGCCGTAGATCTCCACCAGGCCTACGCCTTTTTTCTTGCTCTGGCCTATGCCTTTGAACTTGGAGATGTCCACGTCCTTGGAGGGCGTCTTCTTGGCCGAATCCGCCTTCATTACCAGCGAGAACGCGGCGAAAAGCGAGATGGCGTAAAGCGCGGCCAGCGCCTTCAGCCAGACCTTGGTGCCGGGCTTGGCCGGGGCAGGGGCCGGGGCCGGCTGCGGCTTGGGCTGTTCCGCGGGCGCCGGGGCGCCGCTGCTGTTCTGTTCGTCCATGATGTTCCCTCCGTTGAATTACCGCCGCCGTCAGTGACGGCCCGCTTCCACTACCCTGTTGCGCCCGCCTTCCTTGGCGGCGTAAAGCGCCTTATCCGCTGCCGCCACCAGTTCTTCCGGGCCGCGCCCGTCCCTCGGGAAATGGGCGATGCCGATGGAGACGGTCAGGCGCACCTTCTCCAGCCCCTGCGAGAACACTTCCGCCTCTATCCGGGCGCGCATGGTCTCGGCCTTGCGCAGCAGGCCGGCGGAATCCGCCCGCGGCAGCACTATGCCGAATTCCTCGCCGCCGTAGCGCCCCACGAAGTCGGTCTCGTAGACGCCGGACTTGAGCAACTGGGCCACGCGCCGCAGCACCAGGTCCCCGAACTGGTGGCCGTAGGTGTCGTTGAGGCGCTTGAAATGGTCTATGTCGGCTATCATGAAGCCCATGGTGGTCTTGAAGGCCGCGGCGCGGCGGATCTCCTCGCGCACTTTCTCGTCGAGGGCGGCGCGGCGCCACAGCCCGGTCAGGCCGTCGGTCAGCGACAGCCACTCCACCTGCCTGAAGAGGATCACGCGCTTGATGGCGTAGGAGATCTCCGAGGCGAACTGCGCGGCGACCCCGGGCTCGGCCCCGCGCAGGGCCAGCAGGCCGAGCGGCACGCCGCCGGCGTGGACCGGCGCCAGGGTGATCCCGGAAAAGGTCTCGGCTTGGGCGGGAAAACCGCCGGCCAGGGCCAGCAGCTCGCGCAGCTGCGGCAGGGCGCCCCCCTTGGGCGCCTGGGCGAAAAGTTCCAGTTCGGTCTCCCCGTCGGCGGCGGCGGCCATGTACAGCGCGGCCTCCTCGGTGCCGAAGAAATCTGCGAGGTAGCGGGCCAGCTGCTTGGCGGCCGCGTGGGGCTCGAGCGTTTCGGACAGCAGCTTGACCGCGGAATAGACGGCCAGCGAGCGTTTCTCGCCGGCGGCGTTAAGGGAGGCTTCTTTCTTGACGGCCGCCAGCTCGGCCTCCAACACCGCGGCCTTCGCCAGGGCGGCTTCCAGCGCCGGGCTTCCGGTCCCGGAAGGACAGCGGCCGTTGAGATAGACCGAGTGGGCCAGCGCCGCGGCCGTCCACAGGACCAGCGCCGCGAAAGGGGCCCCGGCCGTTATCTCGGCGGAGAGCATGAAGCTGCAGAAGACGAAGGACAGCAGGCCGGCGGCCAGCCCGGCCCAGCGGTTGACCCTGCCGAGGAAATAGGAGAGCACCGGCGCCGCGGCGGCGGCGGCGGTCCAGAGTTCGGGAGCGTTCATTGCGCCACCACCCTGTTGCGGCCGCCTTCCTTGGCCCGGTAGAGCCGTTCGTCCGCCGCGCGCACCAGCTGGCTGGCGGCGGCCCCGTCGGCGGGGAACTCGGCCACGCCGAAGCTGGCCGTGACCCGCGAAGGCTTGCCGCCGAAAGTGAAGGACCTGGCCTCCAGCGCCAGGCGCATTTTCTCGGCCGCGGCGGCGGCCTGCTGCCGGCCGGCCCCGGTCACGATCATGGCGAATTCCTCGCCGCCGTAGCGCGAGGCGAAGTCGATGTCGCGCACCCCGGAAGAGAAGACTTCGGCCACAGCCTTGAGCACGGCGTCGCCGGCCTGGTGGCCGAAATTGTCGTTATAGGATTTAAAATGGTCGATGTCCGCCATGATGACGGAGAAAGGCACCTTGGCGCGGGCCGCGCGCAGGATCTCCTCTTCCACCCGGCCCTGGAACGCCCGGTGCGTGTAGAGGCCTGTCAGCCCGTCCTTGATGGCCATCTCCCGGACCTTGTCGTAGAGGTAGATGTTCTCCATGCTGACCCCGGCCAGGGTGCAGGCCAGCTCGGCGCCGCGCAGGTCTTCCGATTTGAAGCGGTCGGGCTCCGGGGCCGAGGCCCGCACGAAACCGACCAGGTTGCCGAAGAGGTAGAGAGGCAGGGCCATGAAGGAGCGCTCTTCCGCGCCGAACTGGCCGCGGGCGAAGCGGGTATCGGCTTCCGAGTTTCGCACCAGCAGCGGGATCTTGCGCTCGGCCACCCAGTGGTCGGCGAAATCACGCGGGGCGCCGGAGCGCAGCTCCACGGCGGCGCCGGGGAAATATTTGCGCAGCAGGGTTTCAAGCCTGGCCTTCACTTCGTCGGGAGCGGAGGCGGAACCCATGTCGTGCATGGCGGCCGACAAGGCGCCCTTGTCCCGGATGCGGGCCAGCGTGCTGTCGAGGTGCAGGCGGTAACGGGCCAGTTCGTCTTCCAGGCCGCGCACCTTGGCCGCGGCGGCGGCCCCGGCCTCGTCGGCCCGCTCCTGCGCGGCCGCGCAGGAGGTCTCGAAGCTGGACAGGGCGTAGAACAGCAGCCAGAGGCACAGCACCTCGGCGATGGCGCCGGCCATCAGCAGCGGGGAATTCCCCTGGGGGGAAAGGTTGGGAAGGACGAAGCCGGCGGCGGTCGCCAGGAAAAGGAAGATGTATTTTATCTCGCGCTCGCCGGACCACGCGAACCACAGGAACAGCAGGCCGCTGGCGGGATAGACCCAGAGGAAGTGCGCCGGCCATAGCCAGAGCGTCCAGCCCAGGGCCAGCAATATGGCGGCCGGGCCGGCGACCTTGGCGAAGGCGTTGGGCCTTAACATAATTAGAATTTTACAATAATATCCGCGGGCGGGAACGCGTTTGTTTGGGGCTGAGCGGGTAGTAGTGCCGGCCGTTGGGCCGAGATCTCCTGTTCGCCGAAGCGAAAGCCGCGCCGGGCCCTACGGGCAGGCGTACGCGGCCTTTATGCCCACGCGGGCCTGGGCCTAAATACTCCGCTTCTCAGGGTCCTTCGCCTCAAGAGGAGAAAGCGTTTTTCTTGATAGCATTGAAGGCGACGGTGAAGTGAACCGGAGGATACGATGAACAAACTTCTCATATCTGCGATATTCCTGCTCTGCGGCAGCGCCCTGCAGGCTGCGGAGGCCGATCATTTTACGCTAGAGGACGGCCAGATGGTGGATATCACCGAGCCGGTGAACCGCCTGGCCAACGAAGGGCTGCAGGCCGCCATCGACGACCTGAACGCCCAGGGCGGCTGCGACGATACCCGCGCGGCCGAGGAGCGCCTCTACGAGCGGCTCACCGACGTTTTCTCCAACCACAAGAAAGGCCAGCTCGTGCAGGCCATCCTGCACGGCGACCTCCCCCGCACCGTGATCCCCCTGAAGGAATCCCTCTACGGCGAATGGAGCATCTGGAACGGCTTCCTGCTGGGCCGCAAGGGCGCCGCCAAAAGTCCGCTGGCCCTCTCCCCGCTGATCAAGATAGGCGACACCGTGATAGGCGCCGACAAGCTCGAGCACATGTTCGGCATGGGCCTGCGCTACTTCAATAAGCACTATTTGGAAGACCGCCCGCTGGTGAGCGTGCTGAAGAACGGCATCTTCAAGGAAAAGACCGCGCTGGGCGGCAACATGCTGGCCACCGGCGTGTTCTCCTACGCAGATCTCTCGGCCAATTTCAACGGCATGCGCTTCTGGAACCACATGCTGCAGAAGCGCGACGACGTGCTGGGCGCCCGGCACAACATCGGCCCCTACCTCACCTGCCAGGCCGGCAAGTGGACGAAGAATCCCGAGCGCCCCATAGACTTCCGCAACTACGTGGACGTTACCATGCAGGAGAGCATGAACTGCTCCAAGTTCGCCACCAACGGAGGCGTCAAGAAATTCCAGGAAGCCCTGATCAAGATGCAGAACCGCGACAAGAGCCGCACGTTCTCCTGCCCCGTCAGCCCCCGCGCGCTCAACGAGGTAGCGCGGAAATACGAGGTGGAGATAGCCGGCGACAGCCGCGGCAGCAAGATAGACCACTGGATCATCAACCGCGACGGCAACGAGAAGGTCTCCTACTTCAACGAGTTCTGAACCGGAAAGTCTTAAAAACATAAAGGCCGGCATCCTTATAAGATGCCGGCCTTTAATTTAGAGAACTGAAATTCCCATTTATCCCGACATGGTCCGTTGGGCCGCTCCGCACAGTCTTGAGAGGTGCTTTCATGGCCTGAGCCGCGCTCACACTGATGAACTGCATGCCCCATTGGCCGGATCAGTTCGCCTCTCTCCTTTCCATGGAGCGGACTTCCGCGAATCCCCATGTCACGCTTTTGTGTATCCAGCCGGAGACTTCCCCGCCGTCCGAGATCTTCATCCATTCCCCGTCGGTCTCCAGGAGTTTCAGAGAGTATTCCTTGTCCAGCACCCACAGTACCGGGTAATCCGTTCCCGGGCCTTCTCTGACGTTGGCCTTTTGCGAGATCACCACCACGCTGGGAACCCCGGAAAGCAGGGGCCTGTAGATCCAGCCCTCCTCGTTCTCGTAATCGCTTATCATCAGCCAGCTCCCCTCGCGGTCCAGCACTTCTAAGGGATAATATCTGGCGGCGCGCCAGACAACCTCGTAGGCGTCGCCGGGTCCGCTGCGCACGTTGGCCTCTTTCGGGGCCACGCTCAGGATGTTTTCCGCCATGAGCGGCGCGGAAAACAGCAGGGCTGAGAAGAATATGGTGTTAAATTTCATAACGGCTCCCTCGAAAGCGCGGCTCCACCGTTAACCGGAGGACGCCGCCGCTGCTCTTTTATATAGCCTAGCAGGGCCCGGCGCCTTTTATATTGCGGTTTGGTTACGGCCGGGTGCGGCTCAGTAAAAAACGTGGATCTTTTCCGGGATAAGCCGGGCGTGGGCGGAGGCGCCCTCCTTTAAGTCCTTGTCCGCGGTCAGGGCCGAGAATTCCGCGCCTGCCAGCGAAAAACTGAGCAGGATGTCCCGCCCCAGCGGTTCAGCGGAGTCTATCCGCACGGGGAGGGCGCCCGGCGCCGGTTCCCGCGAAACCTCAATGTCGGAGGGCCTTATCCCTATGCCGGCCGGCCCCGCTTTAAGGGCAGGGTCTTTAAGCAGCGCCAGCCTGACGCCGCCGGCCGAGGCGGCGTAGCCCTCCGGAGTTTCTTCCAGCGCGCCTTCGGCCAGGTTCATGGGCGGGGAGCCTATGAACTGCGCCACGAAGCGGTTGGCCGGTCTCTCGTAAAGCCCCATCGGCGTGTCCAGCTGCTGCAGCCGGCCGCCTTTAAGCACCGCCACCCGGTCGCCAAGGGTCATGGCCTCCACCTGGTCGTGCGTCACATAGATGGAGGTGATGCCCAGCTCGCGCTGAAGTTTCTTGAGCTGCACGCGGGTGGCCAGGCGCAGCTGCGCGTCCAGGTTGGAGAGCGGTTCGTCGAAAAGCAATACGTCGGGGCGGCGGACCACCGCGCGCGCTATGGCCACGCGCTGCCGTTCCCCGCCGGAAAGCTCGCCGGGCTTGGAGCCCAGGAGGGGCGTTATGCCCAGCATGGCGGCGGCCTTTTCCACCCGTTCCTTTATTTCAGGAGCGGGCGTTTTGGCGATGCGCAGCGGAAAGGCCACGTTGCCGAATACGCTCAGGTGCGGGTAAAGGGCGTAGCTCTGGAAGACCATCGCCACGTTGCGGCCGCGCGGGCCGGTGAAGGCGCCGGGCCCGGCCATCACGGTCCCTCCGTAGCGTATCTCTCCGGAGGTAGGCCTCTCCAGGCCGGCTATCAGGTTGAGCAGCGTGGATTTGCCGCACCCCGACGGGCCGAGCAGCACGAAGAACTCGCCCTCCTCTACCTCCAGGTCCACGCCGTCGAGCACGGCCACCTTGCCGCGGATAGAGAAGAATTCTTTCTTCAGGTTCTTTATGGAGATGTTCATGGTCAGCCCTTTACCGCGCCCCGCGTGAGGCCCTGCACGATATGCCGCTGGAAAACGGCCGTCAGAGCCATTATGGGCGCGGTCGTCATGGCGGAGGCCGCCATGATATTGCCCCACGGGATCTCCCCGTGCAGGCCCTGGAACATGGCTATGCCCACCGGTATGGTGCGGGCCGCGTGGTCCGTGGTGAGTATCAGCGCGAAAATGAACTCGTTGAAGGCGAAGATGAAACAGAGCAGCGCCGTGGACAGCACGCCCGGCAGCGCCACCGGCAATATCACCTTGAACAGCGCCTGCAGGGGCGAGCAGCCGTCTATCAAGGCGGCCCGGTCCAGCTCCCGCGGGATTTGCGCGAAGTAGCTGACCAGTATCCACAGCGACAGCGGGAGTATCCAGGCCACGTACGGCGCCACCAGCGCGGCGTAGGTGTTTATCAGCCCCAGGCCGGACATCAGCTGGAACAGGTAGCCGATAAGGCTTACCTGCGGGAACATCGACACCGCCAGCACGAAGAAGAGCACCGCGGCCTTGCCTTTCATCTCCAGGCGGGTTATGGCGTAGGCGGCCAGGGAGGCCAGCAGCACGGTGATCACCGCCGACAGCGCCGAGACCGCCAGGCTGTTGAGCAGGTAGTCGGTAAAGTGCAGCGACGGCGTGCCCAGCACGGCGGCGTAGTTGGCCAGGGTAAAGCCGCCCGCGCCGATGAGGTCGGGTCTGCGGCTGAGGCTCACGGCGAACATGTAGAGGAACGGCCCCAGGCAGAACAGGGCCATGCCCGCGGCGCCCGCCCAGAGGAAGACTTTTTCGGCGGTCTCGCCTTTCATCACAGCTCACCCCCGAAGCGGCTGAGGCGGACATAAAGCCAGGACAGGCCGAACGAAACGAGGAAAAGGAGCATGGACACGGCCGAGCCGTAGCCGAAATCGCCTCCGGCGAAATATTTATAGGCGTAGAGGGAGACGGAGGTGGTGGAGCCGCCCGGGCCGCCGCCGGTGAGCACGTATACCACGTCGAAGATGCGCAGCGTGTCTATGGTCCGGAACAGCAGCGCCACGGTGAGCACGGGCTTGAGCAGCGGCAGCGTGACCAGGCGGAAGACCTGCAGCGTGGTGGCCCTGTCCACGCGGGCCTGCGCCTTGAGCTCGGCCGGCACGGCCTGCAGGCCGGCCAGCACTATCAGCGCCACGAAGGGGGCGGTCTTCCACACGTCGGCGGCCAGCAGCGCCGTGAAGGCCCCGGCGGCGCTGCCGGTCCAGTTCACGGGCTCGGCGGTGAGCCCGGAGCGCAGGGCCAGAAAATTGGCCAGGCCGTAGGAGTAGTTGTAGATAAGTTCCCAGACGCGCGCCGAGACCGCCGAGGGAATGGCCCACGGGACCAGCACGCAGGCGCGCCAGAAGCCGCGCAGCGGCAGCGCCTGGTCCAGGATCACGGCGAAGGCGGTGCCCAGCGCCAGCTCCAGCGGGACGGCCGCGGCGATGAAAGCCAGCGTGAAACCGAAGGCCTGCCTGAAACCGGGGTCCGAGAAGGCATGCGCGTAGTTGGCCAGGAAGACGAACTTCCTGCCCAGGAAGGTGACGTCGGAAAAGAAGCTGGAGAACAGCGTGCCGGCTATCGGGAACACGATGAAGGCGAAGACGAACAGCAGCAGGGGGGCGGTGAAATAGTACGCCTCCCTGCCGCCGGTCACCACCCCGCCGCGCTGGTCCATCAGCGGTACCTCGCGGCGGCCTCGTTTACCTCCGCTTCCGCGGCCTTAAGCGCGGCCTCCGGCTCCGCCGCGCCCGAGAGCGCGGAGTTAAGGTGGCGCTGCAGTATGGCGGAAACCTGGGAGTAATACGGCACGTTGGGCCGCGGGTAGGCGTTGGCGAAGATCTTCTCCAGGCGTGCGAAGTGCGGATAGGCTTTCAGCACGTCCTTGTCGCGGTAGACGTCCCTGCGGCCCGGGTTCCAGCCCAGCTCCAGCGCCAGCTCTTTCTGCACGGCCGGCGAGGTGACGTATTTCACGAATTCCCAGGCGCCGGCCTTGTCGTCGGAGAATCTCGACACCGCTATGTGCCAGCCGCCCAGTGTGGAGACGCTGACGCCGCCGGGGAAGCGCGGCAGGGGGGCTATGCCCACCTTGCCTTTCACCGGGGAATCCTCCCGCTGATGCAGCCCCCAGGCGTACGGCCAGTTGCGCTCGAAGGCGGCCTTGCCCTCCTGGAAGAAGGCGCGCGTTTCCTCCTCTTTCATCTCGGTGTAGGTATTAGGCGGGGAGATCTTCTCCTTCAGGACGGCGGCCCGCATAAAGGCGAGCGCGCGGATGTTTTCCGGGGTGGCCAGCTTAACGGCGCCATCCCTGAAGGCCAGGGCTTTTTCTCCGGAGGAGGCGAATTCCATAAAGTTGCAGACCAGGCCTTCGTACTGGGCCCCCTGCCAGACGAAGCCGAAGAAGCCGGGGACGGCGGCACTTTCGCCCGCCTGCATTTTAAGCGAGGCGGCGAGCAGCCCGGGCCAGGTGTCCGGGACGGTCTTGACGCCGTATTTCTTCAGCAGGTCTGTCCTGTAATAGAGGAGCCCGGCGTCCACGTAGACCGGCAGCGCCGCGAGCCGCCCGTCGTAGCGGTCGGCGAAGTCTATGACCTTGGGCCAGAAGGGGGCCAGGTCCGTGCCGTCCTTGGCCGCGTAAGGGGCCAGGTCCTCCAGCCAGCCGGAAGCCGCGAACTGCCCCAGCCAGGCTATGTCTGCCAGGAAAACGTCGGGGTCGGCCTTGCCGGACTTGAGCGGTACCAGCAGCCCCTGCCGGCGTTGGTCCGAATCGGTGGGTTGGCGCAACAAGGAGGCTCGCACGCCTTTCTCCTCGGCGAAACGCTTTACTAGCCTTTCCCAGACCTCCACCTCGTTGGGCGCGCCCCCGACGCTGAAAACCAGCCCGGCCGGTTTCTTTGAGCAGGCTGAGAAAGCGGCGATCGCGGCCGCGAGCGACAGGGTAAAGAGCCTTTTCATGTAGTCCTCCATGCAAACCGTCGTAAGCCGGCGCATAGCTCCGGCCGGGCCGGCGAAGATGCATCTATAAAACCCGGCCCCGCTTAATTTTATCAAACGCGGCAGGCCGCAGGGACTTGGCTCTCCGCGCGAATTGGCGGTCCGCAGCGCTAACTTTCCGCGTCGTTCTTTTGCTTTTCAGCGGGTGCGCCGCCGCTGCCCGCCCCGCCGGAGTCAGCCGAGCCGGAACCCGGAGAGCCGAAGGCCCCGAAACTATGACGTCTGGAGATCTCGTCATAGACCATGTCTGAGACGTGGCGGATGACGTCGCCGCGGTCCTGCATCCAGTCGAAATACCTGCGCGTGGACCGTCCTTTCTGTATCAACCCTATTACGATATAGGGATAGCGCTTGCCGTCCTCCCGCTGCGCGACCAGTATGCCCATGTCCGCGCAGAGACGGCTGGTGGTCCCGGTCTTGCTGTATACCTCGGTCCCGGACGGGACCCCCTGGACCCCGGTGTACAGGCGGTTGCGCTTGGGCAGGTTCATCAGGCGCTTTATTTCTGCGGAGCCGGGAAGGGTCCCGCTCCAGAGCGCGTAAAGGAAGCGGCTGTAATCGTGTACGGAGGCCTTGTTGCGGTAGGTGCGTCCTGTCGGCGGGATGTATTCGACCAGCCGCAGGTCCTGGAGTATGCCTCCATAATTCCGGCTTAGCAGGCGCTGAACCGCGGCCGGTCCCCCGAGCAGGCGCAGGAACCAGTTCGCCGCGGCGTTGTCGGAGTCGCGGATCATCTCTTCCATCCGGGCCCGGGCGGTTCCGTCGTATTGCCGGCGCCCGGCGGCGGCCCCGTGGAAATAGGCGAGGGCGATGAAAGGCTTGATGAGACTGGCCGCCTGCATCAGCTCTTCCTCGTTTATGCTCGCCAGTTTTTTATCGTCGGTAAGGTCGTAGACGGACCAGGCCGTGCGCTCGTCCGGTTTTATGAGTCCGCGCCGGCGCAGCTGCCTGACGTAGCTTTCTATCCTGGCTTCAAGGGGAGAAACGCTGCCGTCCGGCCCGGGGTTACGCACGGGAAAGGCCCAGGCCTGCGCCCTGACGGGAACCGCTGGTTCTAGGCCGCGGGCGGCCAGCAGGCGCGTATGCGCCTTTGCCGTGGCCCCGGCCGAAGCGCGCGTGCCGCGGCGCAGGTAGATAAGCCCCCACCTTCCTCCGGAGCGTACCACGCGCAGTTGCCGGGCCACTTCGGGGCCCATGAGGGAAGACACCTTCTCCTTGTAGGCGGTTGCGCGACCCAGGTCTGGGTTCCATAAATAGGCTATGTCGTAGGCGGGCTCTTGCGCGGAAGCCGATGAGACGGCAAGGCACAATAGCGCGGCAAAGCACAGGAGCTTCAGCGTTGACGGCCGGTTGCAAATAAGTAAGGAGCGCATAATAGCTGGGTCCCGGCCGGATCTTCACGCGGCCGAAGACGGGTTTTATTTTAGTTTTACTTTTGTATCCGCCCGCCTGTTCCTTGCCCAGCAACTGTCGGTCTCTTCCTGGCAGGACGGCTGTTCCTCGCCGTAAGAAATGGAGCCGATGGATGCTTCCGGCACACCGAGGCGGGTGTAATAGGCGCGGACTTCCTTGGCCCTTTTCTGACCCAGGGCCAGGTTGTACTCGGTGGTGCCGCGGCTGTCGCAATGCCCCTCCACCACCATAAGCCAGTCTTTGCGGGTTTTGAGCACTTCCGCGTTCTTCTGCAGGGTTTTGCGGAGTTCTTCGGAGAGGCCGTACCCGTCGAAGTCGAAATAGACCGGCAGTATCGCTTCATTGGCGGCGAACTCTCCTTCGCGGATATTTCCCCCGGATTCCCCTGTGTCTCCGCCTTGGACGTCCAGCGCCGGAGTGGCCGAGATATCGGTGACCATCCCGGGTTTTCCACCTTCGGCCTTCAGGTTCTTTTTGCCGCAGGAAGCCGCGCCCAGCGCCATAAAAACCGATAACAGGCAGATAAGCGGTGTTGAGCTTTTCATGTTATAACCTCCGGCAGGCGGCTGCAGGCCTGCATACATAGTATAGGGTATGCTACAATCATTTATGTTACATATAATGTAAATGGCATGCATTTAAATAATAAATGATACCTGTAAATTACCACCATCTGTATTATTTCTGGATCACCGCCAAGGCCGGGAGGATCGGCGCGGCGGGCCGACAGCTCTATCTGGCCCAGCCCACGCTGAGCCTTCAGCTTAAGCAACTGGAGCGTAACTTGGGGAATAAACTTCTCGTACGCAGCCGCAAGGGCGTAAAATTAACTCCGGAGGGCAGGATCGCTTTCGAATACTGCGAACGGATATTCTCACAGGGGGCCGAGCTGGTTTCCGCGTTGAGGCCGGGACAGGCGCTAATCCCCGCCAGCCTGCGCCTGGGGGTCACGGGGCCCATCTCCCATCATATCGTATTGCAGATCCTGGACCACGTCTACGGGATCGACCGGCAGGTGCGCGTCAGCATTCTCGGCGGGCCGTTCGGCAATCTCCGGGAACAGCTGCAGAACCACAGGCTGGACCTGGTGGTCTCCAGCGCGGACTTCTCTTCGCAGATGGGCGTGGAGTTCCGCAGCCGTTTAGCGGGGTCTATCCCTATCCACTTCGTCGCCGTCCCAAAGCTCAAGGCCCAGGTCGTGCGCTTCCCTACGGACCTTTCCAAGATCCCCGTGCTTCTCATGTCTCCGGATAATCCCGTCCGCAAGGATGTGGATATGTTCTTGTGCCGGCACAAGACCTCCGTGTCCACCGGGACAGAGACCGAGGACAGCGAACTTATACGGTTCCTGGCCCTGCGGGGCCACGGGGTGGCGGCCATGGACGCGTTGACCGTGCAGGACGACCTTAAACTCGGCCGCCTGTCGCGGCTGCACAGGAAGGATGTGGGCATAAGACAGAATGTCTGGCTGGTATGCGGCAGGCACCCTAAGCCCAACCAGATATTGCGGCGGATCCTTCATAGTCTTATGGAAAAATTCAGTATCCGGGCATGAGAGATTCTCTATATGTCTGCAGGAGAAGGAGCTCGTTAACATGGTCCCGGCTTAATGTAACGGCTCCCCCCCGTCTATTATGCCGGCGATATAAGCTTTTTCTTCAGAGGTCATATCAACCCTCCATTTCTTCAGAGTATAGCAGACGACCCCGACAGCGTATTGTCGCGCAATACCTTAAAAATAAACTCCGGCCCTCTAAAGAAGACCGGAGTTTAAATGGTGGAGGTGCCGGGAGTTGCACCCGGGTCCGTAAACCGCTTGCAGGAACCGCTACAGGCTTAGCCCTGAGTTTGTCTCGGACGGCATAAGTTCAAGGCGACAATGCCGGCCCAGCTCCGTGTTGTCTTTTGCCGACGCGGGACGAAGCGCGCCCCCGGCGACAGCAGCCTGAATTTAACGCAGTACAGTCCGCTCAGGCGGGCAGACTATAAGCGAGGCACACTTAGGCGTGCGCCCAGGCCAGCTCGTTGGAGTTGGCTTTTGTTTTTTTGACCCTGTTTTACATGGCCTGGTCAACCATGACCTGCTGATCCTGCAGAACAAGTTCACGTCGAACCTGATTCACCCCCGTTTATCGCGCCGAAGCGCGGAAATCGGGTTCTCAAAGAACAAGACTACAGATATATTTTACCATTTTTCATTGGGAGAACGGGCGTGAAACCGGGATCAGCCGCGCCGCTCGGGATGGTAGTGGGTGTAAACTTTCCGGACGCTGCGGAACTTTTCGTAAAGGGTCTTCTCCGCGAGGGTGGCTATCTGGTCACCCTGGCTCACCGGCAGGAGGCCGTCCACGCAGAACTTCACGTTCACCACGAAGTGCGGGCCGAAGCGGTGGGCGTGCACCTCTTCCACGGCTTTCACGCCCGGCACCGCCGCCAGCGCGGCGCGCATTTCCGCGTCCAGTTCCTTGCCCGGCACCGTATCCATGAGTTCCATGGCGGAATCTTTGAGGATGCCTATGCCGGTCTTGAGGATGAACAGGGACACCACCGCCCCGGCCAGCGGGTCCACCCAGGAATAGCCGGCCAGGGCCAGGACTATGCCT
>Ga0154484_1101_pt1 | contig 14313 bp, 12 predicted proteins | sample RifGroC2_FD_115963 | JGI IMG/M metagenome (GOLD analysis project Ga0154484, IMG submission 115963) | Elusimicrobia bacterium GWC2_63_65
GGCCGGTGAGTTTCTCGAACTGGCCCATGGCTTCTTTCACCATGGTGGGCACGGCGGTGTAGAACTTATTGCCGGCTTCGCGGCCCTGGAAGAACACGTCGGGGTTCTGGGCGGTGCCGCGCAGGGTGGGGTGCTCGGGGTTGAGGCCGCGGGCCTTGTGCTCGGCTATGAGCTTCTCGCTGATCATGCTGCGCATGACTTCGTTGGAGAGCGGCTCCACCATGTTGAGCTCGTGGCTGGTGCGGAAGCCGTCGAAGAAGTGCAGGAACGGCACGCGGGTCTTGAGCGCGGCGGCCTGGGAGATCAGGGCGAAGTCCATGGCTTCCTGGGGGTTGGCGCTGGAGAGCATGGCCCAGCCGGTCTGGCGGCAGGCCATCACGTCGCCGTGGCCGCCGAAGATGGAGAGGGCGTGGGCGGCTACTTCGCGGGCGCTGACGTGGAACACGGTGCTGGTGAGCTCGCCGGCGATCTTGTACATGTTGGGGATCATGAGCAGGAGGCCCTGGGAGCAGGTGAAGGTGGTGGTGAGGGCGCCGGCGGTGAGAGCGCCGTGGACCGCGCCGCTAGCGCCGCCCTCGGACTGCATCTCTATGACGGAAGGGACGGTGCCCCAGATGTTCTTGTCGCCTTTGGCGCTCCAGACGTCGGAGAGCTCACCCATTACGGAAGAAGGGGTGATCGGGTAGATCGCTATGACCTCGTTGGTCTTGTGGGCCACGAAAGCCGCGGCCGTGTTACCGTCCATCGCTACGCGTTTGTTAGACATTATAATTATCTCCTTAAGGATGTAACCGCAAATCTGGAACTTCTGAGTCCCTAAAGTATACCATTTTTGCCCCTTCCCCCTCCCCACCCACCGTGAACCCCGTTACGCAGGGGCGGCGGCATATTCCCCTCCTTCGCTGAGCGGGCGCGGCGGAAGAGGGCCTGCGTGCCTCCGCCGGCGTCGAACTCCTCGCGCACACAGTGCGCTCGTCAGACAGCGCCGCCGCGGCCATAATGATAGGCCGTCCGCTCCGGCACTTGGCCCTGCGCCCTAACGCTCACTCGGGGAACACGCCGCCGCCCTCTCACAGGTTATTGCTCTCCTCCCCAACTGCTTCCGGCAGAAACACCGCGCCCGTCCCTTGCCCCTATAGTCCCTCAAGCAGCAATCTGGCCTGCTCGGGGGTGGGCAACTGGGCTTTTAGTTCTTTTGGTAGACTCTGCACTATCTTATAGGCCGCTACCCCTATGGGTTTCCGGGATTGGCGTAGTGCGTATTCCACGATCGTGCGGTTTTTGTCGCGGCAGAGTATTATGCCGACCGAGGGATTCTCGTTCGCGGTCCTTACTTTATCGTCCAGGAGGGACAGGTAGAACTGCATCTTGCCGACGTGTTCCGGCAGGAACTTCCCGGTCTTTAGCTCTATGGCCACAAGGCATTTGAGGTGCCGGTGGTAGAGCAGGATGTCGATGAAGTATTCCTCTCCTTCCATTTCCAGGCGGTACTGCGAGCCGATGAACGCGAATACGCCTCCCATCTCGGCGAGGAAGCGATTCACGCGGCCTATCAGCGCCGTTTCCAGCTCCTTTTCGCTGTGTTCCTCCCCCAGGCCGAGAAAGTCGAAGTTGTATTCGTCCTTTACTGCCAATCGTGCTCGTGTCGCCTCTGGAACAGGCAGGCTGCGCTCGAAATTGGTTTGGTTTTGAAGATAGGTCAGGTGAAGCCGTGCGGCGATGTTGTTTGCCAGGGTCGCCTTGCTCCAACCGTGCTTTTGGGTCATGCGCAGGTAGAATTCCCGCTCAATATCACTTCCGCAGGACTCAAGGATACAGATGTTCTTTGTCCAACTGATTTCTTGCGCCAGTGGTGCAAGTTTTGAGTTCCCTGAATAGTGCAGGTAAAATTTCCGCATCCGCCAGATATTGTCCCTGGAAAATCCGCTTACTCCGGGGAACTCAGCCTGCAGGTCCATCGCCAGGCGTTCCACTACCGACTTGCCCCAAGTGTTTCCTGACTGCCGTTCCTCGATGATGCGGCCGATGTCCCAATACAGGGCTATCAGTTCTTTGTTCACGGCCCGCAGGGCGGAATATTGCGCCGCCCTCACCCGGCCTTTTATCTCCGTCAGCATGGTTCCGTATTCCCGCATGGTTCCGGCCATAATCCACCTCCTGGGCTGGATATAGCCTAGCATGCGTCCCCGACAGCCTTCTGTCGGGTTCGTTGAACCCCAAAAACAAAACCGCCGGGCTTCCCCGGCGGTTTTGGCGGTTATGGTAGTTGTAATGCTAACCGTTGTGGGTTGGATGGAAGGCTATGCGGAGGTCGCTGTTGAGGGCGTGGGCGATCTTTTCCAGGGTGATCAGGGTGATATTGGGGTGGCGCAGGGTCTCTATGTCGGAGATCACCTGCTGGGTGGTGTGGACTCTATGGGCCAGTTCCAGCTGGCTCAGGTGGAGCTTGCGACGGCGCCTGGCTATCATCAGCGCCATCCTCGCGCGGATATCCTCCGCGTCGAACTCTTTCTTGAACTTCTTGTCCCTGAGCTGGCCCTTAAGCCACCCGTTCAGCGTAACTTTCTTATTCTTCATAAATTCACCTCGATTCCCTGCCAATAATATACATGATATATAATGTATAAACAAGGCCTATTCCCGGCACCCGATCCCTCTCCGCTTCCAATAGCATAGCACCCCACCGTTACACCTTATTCTCGTGGCCCCCCCAAATAAAACCGCCGGGTTTTCCCGGCGGTCAGCTGTCCTAGTCCCCCCCCCAATCAATGATACTCGAACAGTTAGCTGCTGAATTTAAAGTCTGGCTATTAGACCCGTCCGGGGAAGCTGCAAAGAGCGAAATCCTGGCACTTGTTAGATGACAATAGTTTCTCTTTTTAAGGCATTGCTGACAAAAACGCAACTACGAATCAGACTACATATTGCAAAAATGCCCACAACACTAAGGCATCCAATTCTCCATTTAATATTCAACAATTGCGAAAAAGGCAAGAACAAGAGAGAGAGAATTACAACTGAAATCATTTGCCAAAACACCCACTTAAACTCTGCCGTAACATGCTTCCTTTTCTTTCTTTGCCCTCTAATAACATCAATCGCTTTTTTAGCGGTTGCCGCTTCTTCTTTTCGGAAACCAGACTTAGCCCATTCTGACAAGTTGTTTTCAGTTGCCTCAATCTGCTTGTCTAAACTAAACGCCTCAATATTAGTCCCATTCATTGAAGCGACCAAATCTTTACGACTCCACTCAATTGAATTTTGAATCCACTCTAAAGCATAAACGACAAAAATCCCAAGTATCCCACTTAGTGCCCCAAAAACTTGCGCAATTGCACTATAAGTCCAGAAGAAAGTATCTTCCATAACCTCCACCTCCGCAACAATCTCTACGAACTGATGGACGAAATACTGACACTTTGCGAAAACCGCTTCCACTCCTAACTCGGGGTTTCTTCCGAAGAGGGCTTGTTCTCACCAACAGGGATCGCATCAGAAGGCGGCACAGGGGTAACTGCTGCCGCTTCATCAGAAGAAGGCTTATCCTCGCTAGTGGAGAGACCGCTCTCTTGCTCTCCGACAGGAGACTCACCCTCGGCAGAACCTGCATCGCCGTTCCTTTTTGTCATCCGTCTTTTTCTGCTAATTTTTATTGTTTCCCCATACTGGGAAATAACAGCCGGATTCAAGAGCTTTCGTATCCCATCCACCAAATCATCTTCAGTAATCAAGATGCCTGATTTTCGGCGAATCTCTCTGCGAATGGATGAGAGCGTGTCCTCATGGAATAACGCTTTAATGATAGATATCGGCTGCAAAGAAAGGCACTTCTCCCAGTAGGATTCTAATTCATTGTTTTTTACTGCTTCGTAAGAAATATAGTAGAGCTTATCTGCATTCTGGCTCATGTCGCCATTGATTAAATCCAATTAGGAAATCAGAGTATGCTCTATCCCTGTTTTATCAAAAGTTAGATGATAAAACTGCCACTCGCTACCATTTGTTAATATCACCCAACTGACACCACTTTGTGAAGCATAACTTTCGGCCTGAAAGATTTGGGATTCTTTAAGGCTAGTGCCGGCGGACTTCACCTCTATGTAAAATTTAACTTTGGAGTCCACTCTAATTGCCAAATCAACAAAACGTTCCTTGACCTGGAATTCTTTTGTAATGTGAGAGAAAACATCATAGCCAAGAACGTCTTCAAGGAATTTCACAACTCGTGTAACGACATCGGCTTCATTAATATCCCTGTCTTTAGCATCCTGCCAAACAGAAGTAAATTTACGAAGTCCTTTGACAATGGAATTATTAGCCATGTTGCCCCCTAGTTTTCAGATAAATGAATTCCATCCCCAATTTTTAACGCTCGCTCTAAGAGGCGAGCACATATTTTTCGATAGGAGCTCACTTCTTTCTGCTCCCTAAGCCTATCCCAAGGCGCATGCTAAAATCTTTAAATAACTCTGTGAAAGGCGTTATGCAAAACGAGGAGGGGCGGGTGACGAGGGGTGTGCCTTCGGAGGGGTGTCGCGGAGGTCGAGGAGGTGTCGGCAAGCCGGCGCGTTTCGGGGTTTTGTATAATTGAGGGATGGAGAACAAACCTAAGAAACCTACACCATCGATCAAGCAGAACCTGGGGCGCCATCAGGATGCCGTGGCGCGCCGCTCCAATTTCGACGAGGTCGCCATGGGCTTCGGGCTGGAGGAAGCGGTTACCGAGGCCGCCAGGTGCCTGGGCTGCAAGACCAAACCCTGCGAACTGGCCTGCCCCGTCAACGTGAAGATCCCCGAGTTCGTGGACCTGGTCCACAAAGAAGACCTGGGCGCCGCCGCCTCCAAGATCTTCGAGACCTCACTTTTCCCCGCCATCTGCGGCCGCGTCTGCCCGCAGGAAACCTATTGCGAAGCCGCCTGCGTGCTCAAGGACAAGTTCGGCCCGGTTTCCATAGGCCGGCTGGAACGCTTTACCGCCGATTACGCCCGCAAAGGCGGTTTGATAAAGCCCCCGCCCTGCGCCCCCGACACCGGCAAGAAAGTGGCCTGCGTGGGTTCAGGGCCCACCTCCTTGGCCGTCGCGGCTGAGCTGCGCAAGCTCGGCCACGCGGTAACCGTGTTCGAGGCCCTGCACGAGTTCGGCGGGGTGCTCTGCTACGGCATCCCCACCTTCCGCCTGCCGCGCGAAGTGGTGCGCTTCGAAGTGGACATGCTGCGCAAGATGGGCGTGCGCTTCCTCAAGAACGTGATGGTAGGCAAGTCCATCACCATAGAGGAACTTAAAAAGGATTTCGACATAATATATATCGGCTCCGGCGCGGGCCTGCCCACGCCCATGAACGCCCCCGGCGAGGACCTGGTGGGCGTCTACAGCTCCAACGAGTTCCTGACCAGAGTGAACCTGATGGAGGCCTATAAGTTCCCCGTTTCCGACACCCCCTACTACGTGGGCAAAAGGACCGTAGTGGTAGGCGGCGGCAATACCGCCATGGACTCCGCCCGCTGCGCCATGCGCCTGGGGCCGGAGAACGTCACCCTGCTCTACCGCCGCACGCGCGCCGAAATGCCCGCGCGCGCCGAGGAAGTAGAGAACGCAATGGAAGAAGGGATCAAGTTCGAGTTCCTCACCGCGCCGGTGGAACTGGAAGGCGATGAGAAAGGGCGGCTCAAGCGCGTGAAGTGCATCCGCATGGCGCTGGGCGAGCCCGACGCCTCCGGCCGCCGCAAGCCAGTGCCACAGAAAGGTTCCGAGTTCTATATAGAGGCCGACAGCCTGGTGGTGGCCATAGGGTCCAGCCCCAACCCCGTCATACAGCAGACCACACCTGGCCTCTCCGCTAATAAATGGGGCGGCATCATAATAGACGAGGCCACCGCGAAGACCTCGCTGGACGGCGTCTACGCCGGCGGCGACGTGGTGCGCGGCGGCGCCACCGTGCTGCTCGCCATGAAGGACGGCAAGGCCGCGGCCCGGGCCATTCACGAGAAACTTTCGGCCAAAGGCAACTAACATGGAACACGACATCTACTCCACCGAAGGGCTCTATAAGATAGTCGAGAAAGCGGACCTCTCCGCCACCATCTCGAAGCACGTCATCTACGCCCCCCTTATAGCCACCAAGGCCAAGGCCGGGCATTTCGTCATACTGCGCAGCCGCTCCGGCGGCGAGCGCATTCCCGTGACGCTGGTGGACTGGAGCCCCGAGAACGGCACCGTCACCGTCATCATCCAGGCCATAGGCAAGTCCACTTCCGAAATGAACGCCCTGAAGGCCGGAGATTCCTTCAGCGACGTGGCCGGCCCCCTGGGCACGCCGGTGGAGATAAAGAAGTACGGCACCGTGCTGGGCGTGGGCGGCGGCGTGGGCATAGCCGAGTTGTACCCCATAGCCCGCGCGTTCAAACAGGCCGGCAACGAGGTGGTGTCCATCCTCGGCGCCCGCTCCAAAGACCTTCTCATCCTCGAGGCTGAAATGGCCTCGCTGGGCCGCGTGATAGTTACCACGGACGACGGCTCCGCCGGCAAAAAAGGCCTGGTTACCGACGCCATGAAAGAACTCTATGCCGCCGGTGAAAAGCTGGACGCCATCTTCACCATAGGGCCGATCATCATGATGAAGTTCGTGGCCGAGGCCTCCCGGCCGCACGCCACCCCCACCTTCGCCAGCCTCAACCCCGTCATGCTCGATGGCACCGGCATGTGCGGCGGCTGCCGCGTGGAGATAAGCGGCAAGCCCAAATTCGCCTGCGTGGACGGGCCCATGTTCGACGCCCACCAGACCAATTTCGACGCGCTCATGAAGCGCACCGCCGCCTACCGCGAGCAGGAGAAAGAATCGCTGGAGAAGTACGGCAAGGACCACCAGTGCCGCATAGGCCTGCACTGATTGACACGCCGGCCTTTAAGTGGCAGAATTGGATTAAGAAGTAAACTTGGAACTAGGGGAGACAAACTAATGAAAAAAGTACTGTTAAGCGCAGTCCTGCTGGCGTCCTTCGGCGCCGCGGCCATCGCCGCCGATTACGGCAGCGCCGGTTGCGGTCTCGGCAGCCTCGCCTTCAAGAACAACGACGGCACGCAGATCCTCGCCGCCACCACCAACGGCACCTTCGGCAGCCAGACCTTCGGCATCACGTTCGGCACCTCGAACTGCAACGCCAAGGGCATGATAAAGGTGTCCAAGGCCCGCGAGAGCTTCATCGAAGCCAACTACAAGGACCTGTCCCGCGACGTGGCCGCCGGCAAGGGCGAGTACGTGACCAACCTGGCCCAGCTCTACGGCTACACGCCCGACACCGCCTGGAAGTTCACCCAGATCCTGCAGAAGAACCACAACAGGATCTTCGCCGCCAACAGCGCGCAGACCGCCGTCAACGAGATCAACACTCTCGTCGGCATCTAACAACGCGGTTATGAAGCAACTACGGACCGGGTGGTTAAGACCTCCGGTCCGTTTTATATTTTCGGCCCTGCTGCTGCTGGCCGCGCCGTTGCTGGCCGTAACGCCGGAGCAGGAACTGCGCCGCCTCGCCCTGCGCCAGGAGGCGGCCAAGGCCGAAGCCTGGCGGGACAAGTACTGGCTGCGCCTGGTCTATTACGAAAAGAACCTTTTCGGCGGCTACAAGAGCCATTCCGTAAATCCCAACTTCTACCTTTCCAAGTGGGGCAGGATCAGCCCCAGGCTGGAACTGGAAGCGGCCGTGGACGGCTTTTTCTTCGACGGCAAGGACGACGATTCCCCCGAGTGCCGCTTCCCGGAGCGCTACCACTGGCTGCGTAAGAAGCTCGGGCTCGAGAGTTCGGAATTCAGCCGCCGCTGCGAGTCTTTCGAGGAGTGGAGAAACTCCCTCGACACGGAGTCGGTCAGCCTGCTGTTCGCGGCCGGCTACCTCAACAACCCCTCTACCCTATACGGCCATACCTTCCTGCGCCTGCACAAGCGCGGCGGGGCCGGCGCCGACCTGCTGGACTACACCATAAACTACGCCGCCACCGCAGACGCCGACAGCGGCATGCTGTTCGCCCTGAAGGGCCTGGCCGGCCGCTATCCGGGACAGTTCTCCACCATTCCCTACTACCTCAAGATCCAGGAATACCACAACCTGGAGAACCGGGACCTCTGGGGTTTTCCCCTCTACCTGAAGCCCGACGAAATAGACCGCCTGATGCGCCATTGCTGGGAACTGGGCAAGGCGGCCTTCCCTTACTATTTCTTCACCCGCAACTGCTCCTGGCAGCTCATGCCGCTGCTGGACATAGTAAAGCCGGAGCTCAAACTCTCCAGCCGCTTCCGCTACTGGGTAATTCCCTCTGATACCGCCAAGGCCGTACTGGAGGGGTCCCTTCCCGGCGTGCCGGACTGGCGGCCCTCGCTCTGGAAGACGGTGGATTGGAAGCGCTCTCAGCTTACCCGGGACGAACAAGAACAGGTGCTTGAACTGACCCGCGGCGACCAACAGGCGGCCCTGAAAAAACTGGAAGCTTTCCCCCCTGGCATAAAGGCGGCCGTGCTCGAGACCGCCGCGGATTATCTCAGCTGGCGCTTTTACGCCGGGCGCATAAATAAGGAAACCCTGGACGGCCGCACCGACCCGCTGTTGGCCGCCCGGGCCGCGCTGGGGCAGCAGGTCACCTTTACCGGCGGACCGCAACGCCCCGCCGACATCAGGGACGCCCACGAGAGCCTCAGGGCCGGCGTCGGGGTGGTGGCCCTCAGGAACGGAACGGCCTACGACCTGAACTGGCGCTACGCCGTTCAGGACCTGCTCGACGACCCGTCTGGTTACCTCCCCGACGCCGTACTGGAGATGGGCGCTTTCAAGGTCCGCTACGAGCAGCGCTATAACAGGTACTACTTCAAGGAAGCCCGGGTGGTAAAGGTGATGAGCTTGAATCCCTGGGACAACTGGGTGCAGCGCCCCTCCTGGGAAATAGGCGCCGGTTTCGAGCAGGCCGACGAGACGGGCCGGCAGGCCGGCGGTTCGGCCATCTGGACCATGAACGCCGGCTCCGGCGTAGCGGCCGAGTGGCGCGGGCCGGTGCGCCAGCTCTGGTACCTGCTCGCGCAGGCCGACGGCGGCCTGGGCGGGGCGCTGGACTCCCGCTGGCGCGCGGGCCCCGGAGTTAAGGGCGGCGTCCTGGCCGAGAAGGGCCCGGTGCGCGCCCTCTTCGAGGCTCGCTACATTGCCTACACTTTCGGCGACACCGACCCTCTCTGGGCCGGCACGGCCGCCGCCTCGCTCAAGTTGTCCAAGGATTCAGCCCTGCGCGCCGAGTATTCCTGGCGCGGCGAAGTGAAAGAGGCCGGCCTCTACTACAACACCTTCATCTTCCCGCCGTGAAGCCTGCCCGCTCCCTGCTCCTCCTTCCGCTGGCCGCCCTGTGCGGCTGCACGCGCCTTTTCTTCCACCCCGAAACGCGCGTCTTCGCCGATCCCGCCGCCGCCGGCATGAAATACGAGGTTATCAAGTTCACTTCAGAAGACGGCACGGCGCTCACCGGCCTGTTCTTCCCCGCCGCCGGGGAAGCGCGCGCCACCGTGGTGGGCTTCCACGGCAACGCGCAGAACATGACGGCGCATTTTGTCTACTCGGCCTGGCTGGCCGCCGAGGGCTACAATGTCTTTATAGTGGATTACCGCGGCTACGGGGCTTCGGGCGGCAAGGCTAGCCTGGACGGCGTGGTGATGGACGCGCGGGCGGCGCTCGCCCATTCGCTGAAACTCCCGGGCGCGCGGCCCGACAGAATAGTGGTTTTCGGACAGAGCCTCGGCGGTGCGGTGGCCGTGGCTGCCGTGGCGCAATCCGGCTTCAAGCCTGCCGCGCTGGTGCTGGAAGGAACTTTTTATTCTTACCGGGGCGTGGCCTCGGCGTCGCTGCGCCGGCACTGGCTCACCTGGCCGCTGGCCTGGCTGCCTTGGCTGGCGGTGAGCGGCAGACATTCCCCTTCGGATTTTATCGCCGGAATTACCTGCCCCAAACTGTTCCTGCATTCCGAGAACGACGGCACGGTGCCGTTCAGCCAGGGCAAAAAGCTCTACGACGCCGCGCCGCAGCCTAAAGAGTTCTGGACGGTGCCCGGCGGGCACATAGAGGCCTTCGGCCTCTACCGGGAGACCTTCGGGCCCCGGCTCCTGGCTTTCCTTGAAAAAATAACCGGTTAGGCGGCTTACTTCTCCGGGGTTTCCCCGAGTTCCCTTAGGGCGGTCTTGAGCGCTTCCTCGTGGCGCCTGCTTTCCAGCGGGGCCATGAGGCTGTAGGCGCAGGGCACCACCAGCAGGGTCAGCAGCGTCGAGAGCAGCACGCCCCCGATGACCACCAGGGCCATGGGGATGCGCGTTTCGGCTCCGGGGCCGTAGCCCAGGGCCGGCGGTATGGCGGCGGCGATAGTGGCGAAAGAGGTCATGAGGATGGGGCGCAGGCGGACCGGGCAGGCTTCCAGCAGCGCCTCGTCCACGCCCAGCCCGCCCTCGCGGCGCCTGTTGTTGGTGAAATCCACCAGCAGGATGGAGTTCTTCTTCACTATGCCCATGAGCAGGATCAGGCCTATCATGCTGTAGATGGAGAGCGAGTGCCCGCCGAGCTTCAGCGCTATGAAGGCGCCCGTTAGGCTGAAGGGGAGGGCCAGCAGCACCGTGAACGGGTGCAGGAAGCTGTTGAACTGCGACGCCAGGATCATGTAGGCCACGAATACGCCCAGCACCAGGGCGAAATAGAGGCTGCCGAAGGATTCCTGGAAGGTCTTGGAGGTGCCCGAGAACACCACCCTGTAGCCGTCGGGCAGGATCTCCTTGGCCAGCCGTTCCACTTCCTTTATGGCCTGCTCCTGAGAAGAGCCCTGCGCCACGTTGGCGAACACGCCTATGGCGCGTTCGCGGTTCTTGCGCGAAATAGTCAGCAGCGTGGTCTTCTGCTCCACCTTCACCACTTCGGAGAGCCGTATAACTTCCCCCCGGTTATTGCGCACCCAGATCTTGTTTATGTCCTTGGGGTCGCTGCGGTCGCGCCCCAGCAACTGCACCCGGATGTCGTAGCGCTTGCCGCCGCGGGTGAACTTGCCCGCGCGCACCCCGCCTATCATGGAATTCACCGCGTCACCGATCGAAGCCACGCTCACGCCGCGGGCGGCCGCTTTCTCGCGGTCGGGCACCACCTGCACTTCGGGCATGCCCTCCTGGTAATCCGTGTCTATGTCCGCCATGCTGCCGGAGGCGGTCATCCCCTGCATCAGCAGGCGGCTGTACTCGCCCAGTTTCTCCCAGTTGGGGCCGCGCACGCTGAACTCCACCGGGAAGCCGCGCTGGGCCGTAAAGCCGCCGAGCGACGGGTCCTGGATGGCCGCGCGCCTCACGCCGGGGATGGAATTGAGGGGCTTGCGCGCATAGCGCATGAACTCCTGCTGGGTGGGCGGGCGTTTCTGGCCCGGCAGCGGCACGCGTTCGGCGGGCGGCTTCATGGCTATCATCAGCATGCCCTGGTTCACCTGCCCGCCGCCGAAGCCGCCGCTATTCGCCATGAAGGTGCGGATGTTCGGCTGGGCCATGGCCCATTTCTCCGCCTCTTCCATGGCCTTGGCGGTGACCTCCAGCGGGGTCCCCACCGGCATCTGCACGCGCGCGAGGAACCGGCTCTGGTCCTGCGCCGGAGAGAATTCCTTGGGGATGAACATTACCAGAGACATGGAGGCCGCGAAGATAATTACGGCTGCGGTTATGACCGCCCAGCGGTGCCGCAACAGGCGCGCCAGGAGCGCGGCGTAAGAGCGGCGGGCCCGTTCCATTAAAGCGTCCATGGCGCGGCCTATCCACAGCGAGCGTTCGGCGTCCACGAACTGCGAACAGCGCATGGGCGTGAGGGTGAGGGCCTCCAGCAGGGAAAGCATCACGGCGGCCGTCATGGTAACGCCGAACTGGAAGAAGAACTTGCCTATGATCCCCTGCATGAACACCACCGGCAGGAAGATGGCGAGGATGGCCACCGAGGCCGCCATGGCGGGGAAGGTCATTTCCCGCGCGCCCAGGATGGCGGCTCGCACGCGCCCCTCCCCCTTCTCGTTATGGCGCACTATGTTCTCCAGCATCATGATGGCGTCGTCCACCACTATGCCTATGGCCAGCGTCAGGCCCAGCAGGGTGAAGGTGTTGAGCGTGAAGCCCATGAAGTAAAGGACCAGGAACGACCCGACGATGGAAGTGGGGATGGCCAGCAGCACGTTGAACGTGGAGGACCACGAGCCCAGGAACAGCCAGCAGACAGCCGAGGTCAGGATCACCGACAGCACCAGGGTGAAATTTAGCTCGCGGGTGGATTCTTCTATGAAACGGGTGGAATCGTTCACCACCTCCAGGCGCATGCCTTCGGGCAGGTTCTTCTTTATTTCCTCTATCTTGGCCCTGACGCGCTTGGCGGTGGCCACCGCGTTGGAGCCCCGCTGCTTATTGATGCCCAGCCCCACGGCCCTCTTGCCCCAGTTGCGGGTAATGCGCCGCACGTCGGCCAGCCCGTCCTCCACCTTCGCCACGTCGGAGATATGGTAGGTGCGCCAGATGGCCGAGCCGCCGCGGCCCGCTATCACTATGCGCGAGAAAGCCTCGGGGGTGGGCGCTTCGCCCAGCACGCGCACGTTCAGTTCCTTCTTGCCGGTGTCTATGTAGCCGGCCGGCTGTTCCGCGTGCTGGGAGGCTATGGCGTTGAGAACGTCAGTGACCGTGAGCTGCGCCGCGTCCATCTTGTCGGCGTCCAGCCAGACGCGCAGGGCCGGGTCCACGTAGCCGCCCATGTTGACCTCGCCCACGCCTTCGATGATGCTGAGCTGGTCGCGCAGCACGTCGTTGGTGTAGTTCATCAGGTCCGCCACGGGCCTGTCGCCGGAGAGGGCCATCCAGATTATGGGCTGGTCCTCGGGGTTGGTCTTGGTGACCACGGGCGGGTCTATCTCTTTGGGCAGGTTGCGGGCGGCCTGGGAAACCTTGGCCTGCACTTCCTGCATGGCGTCGTCTATGTCGTGCTCCAGCTCGAACTCCAGCGTTATGCGCGCGGAGCCGCGCCGGGAGGAGGAAGAGATGTCCTTGATGCCGGCTATGGTCATGACGGCGCTTTCCAGCACGTCCGTCACCTGCGTTTCCATCACCTCCGGGGCGGCGCCCTCCAGGGAGACGCTGATGTTTACCACAGGGTAATCCACGTCGGGCAGCTGGCTGATGCCCATGCGCCCGAAGCCGATGGCGCCGAAAACTATGAGGCCCAGCATCAGCATCCAGGCGAAGACGGGCCGCTTTATGGAAAGGTCGGAAAGGGTCATTTGGTCTCCGGAGCCAGGCCCGCGGCCGTTTCCAGCCGCGCCGCGGCCAGGGCCGCCGCCGCTGTGGCGGCCTCCAGGTTGAGCGCCGTCTGCAGCGCCGAGTTCTGGGCGTTCAGGACGTCCAGGTTGGTCACAAGACCGTAAGTGTAATCCTTGGCCTGCAGGCGCGCGTTCTCGCCGGCCAGGGCCAGGGCCGCCCGGAGCGAGGCCATGACCAGCAGGGAATGGCGCAGGGAGGAATGGGCCTGCCGCACCTCGGCGAGGGCGGAACGCTCCGCCAGGGCCAGGGTGAGGGCGGCGGCCGAGACCTGCGCGCCGTACTGCTCGGCGGAGGCCTGGTTATAGCCGCCGGTATAGAGCGGGACCCGGAGCGTCAGGCCGGCGTCCCAGCGGTCGTCCTCATTGGGGGCCGGGCGCTTGAGGTAGTAATTGGCCGAGAGGTCCAGGGAAGGCAGGCCCAGGCGGCGCGCGGCGGCCTCTCCCGCCTGCGCGGCGCGCAGGGTCTGCCGGGCGGCGGCCACGTCGGGCCGGGAACGGGCGGCCAGCAGGTAGGGTTCCAGCTCCGGCAGCGCCGGCACGGCAGCGGCGGCGGGGGCCAGCGGGCCCTCCAGGCCGGTCAGGAAGCCCAGCGCGATCTGGGCGGAATTCTCGCCGGCCAGCTCGGAAGCCAGGGAGGCCTCGTCCTGGGCCAGCTGCGCTTTGGCAGCCAGCACTTCGCTGGCCCGGCTGCGGCCTATGGCCGCGCGGGTTTCAAGTTCCTTTACCCTGCCGGCTGTAACTTCCAGCTGGGCGCGGCGCACGGCTATCTCCGCGCGCCGGACGGCGAGGTCTATGCAGGCGGCGGCCACGTCGAGGTAGAGTCCCTGCCGCGCCCTGGCCAGTTCCAGGCGGGCGGCTTCGGTGCGCGCCCCGGCCGCTTTCGCGGCCAGGTAGTCGCGCAGGCCGGAGAAAAGGTTGTAGCTCAGGTTCACGGCCGCCTGGCCGCGGCCCGGCGCGCCCTGCGCCGCGGTCTC
>Ga0154484_1106_pt1 | contig 13177 bp, 8 predicted proteins | sample RifGroC2_FD_115963 | JGI IMG/M metagenome (GOLD analysis project Ga0154484, IMG submission 115963) | Elusimicrobia bacterium GWC2_63_65
CTTGGCGTTCTCTATGACGCTGGAGACGTCCTCGCTGGTGATCTCTTTGTCGGTGCGGGCGATATTGTAGCCGCCCTTGTTGTCGAATGCCTGGATGTGGGAGCCGCGTACGCCGAGGTAAACTTCCCCTACGACCTCGTTGGCCTTGCTCTCGGCCGCGTCCATCACGTGCTCGATGGCCCGCGCGGTCTCCTCGATATTGACGACGACGCCGCCCTTGAGGCCTTTGCAGGGCGCGGAGGCTCCGGCCAGCACGCGGATCTTGTTGTGCTCGTCGTCGCGCTCGGCGATGACGCAGGTCACCCTGCTGGACCCCATATCAAGCCCGGCGATGATCTCAGATTTTCCCATAGTGAAAGCTCCAGAAGTAAGGCGGCGGCGCCCGGGAACGGCCGAAGGATAGTCGCCGCTATTTTACCGAGGAAACGAAAATTTTCCCTTCCTTGAAATACCGCATGTCCACCCGGAAAGGCGCGGTTTTTTTCAGGGCCGCGTCCTGGGCTACTTCGTTCAATCTTAATATTTTTAGACGGGTGAATTCAAATCCGCCCCAGAGCACCGTGGAACCGTCCTCCAGGCTGAACCGGCAGGCCCAGTCGCGCCCCGGGCACTCCAGCAGGCGCGGCCGCGAATAGAAGAGCGGCACCAGCGGCCCTATCTCTCGCAGGAAAGCGGCCAGGGCCGGCGCCTCCCTGGCCGGCCAGCGCACCTCGGTGACGAACCCCGCCGCGGCGGGGCCGGAAAGCGTTTCAGGCATGAACCGCCCGGTCACTCCCAGGTAGGCGGTGGCGCCGTTGAGCAGCACCGGGGCCACGGCCTCTTCGGGCTCGGCGGTCACGGCGGCCTTGCCGGTGAAAAAATTGCGGGAGACGCGGACCGAAGCCAGGCCCGGGTGCTGGCGCCTGATCTCCGCGGCCAGCTCCGCCGCACGGCCGGCGGTAAGGGGCTTGCCCACCGCGGCCGAAACCTTTTCCTTTATGGCGGCCAGGGCCTCCGCGGGGGCGGAACTCACCTCGAAAGCTTCGGGCCTGAACAGCAGGCGGTTCTCTATGAACCTCCCGGAGCCCTTGACGGCGGAGTTAAACAGCCAGACCGAGACCAGCAGGCCGGCCGCGACCCCGGCGGCGACGCCGCCGCGGCGCAGGATCTTGTTGCGGACCTTGCCGCGCACACGGACCTTGTATGTCTTTCTCACCGCCATGCCGGTTATATTACTAAATTTGCGGCCGGGTGTTGACCCCGGCGGGCGGCCGCGGTTGCGCCTTTGCGATTATTTTGTATAATAAAATCGCGGTCATTAAAAGCGCCCGTAGCTCAGTGGTAGAGCATCCGCCTTTTAAGCGGGTGGCCGCGCGTTCGAATCGCGCCGGGCGCACACTCTTGAACCTTGAGAAAGGGGGTAGTTAAAAAATGACGAAGAACAAGAAAGGCTTCACGCTCATAGAGCTGCTCGTGGTCGTGCTTATCATCGGTATCCTGGCCTCCATAGCCATCCCGCAGTACTTTAAGGTCGTGGAAAAGGCCCGCGTTTCCGAGGCCATGTCCATCATTTCCAGCGTGAAATCGGCCCAGGAAAGGTTCCTGGCCCGCGGCGGCAGCTACACCCAGGACTTCACCCGGCTCGACATTTCCTACGCCGGCATGACCGCCTCCTCCATCCCCTCCAAGTTCTACGGCGCGTCGGCGTCCGCCGGCAGTTGCGCGAGCGGCCCCTGCTACGTGCTGACGCTCACCCGCCACACCAACAGTTCCAGCGTGGCCGCCCGCTACGGCAACTACTCGCTCAACGTCAACGTCCCGGACAAGCCCGCTGTCACCATAGCGGCCTGCCCCGGCGGCGGCGCGAACTGCAACGAACTCATAGACTAAACCCATGATCGGCGCCGGCCTAAAAAACTTCAGTAAAAGGACTACATGAAAATCAACAGAAAAGGTTTCACGCTCATCGAACTGCTGGTGGTCGTGCTCATCATCGGCATCCTGGCTTCCATAGCCATCCCGCAGTACTTCAAGGTCGTGGAAAAGGCCCGCGTTTCCGAGGCCATGTCCATAATCTCCAGCGTGAAATCGGCCCAGGAAAGGTTCCTGGCCCGCGGCGGCAACTACACCCAGGACTTCACCCGGCTCGACATTTCCTACGCCGGCATGACCGCCTCCTCCATCCCCTCCAAGTTCTACGGCGCGTCGGCGTCCGCGGGCACCTGCGCCAGCGGCCCCTGCTACGTGCTGACGCTCACCCGCCACACCAACAGTTCCAGCGTGGCCGCCCGCTACGGCAACTACTCGCTCAACGTCAACGTCCCGGACAAGCCCGCTGTCACCATAGCGGCCTGCCCCGGCGGCGGCGCGAACTGCAACGAGCTCATAGACTAAGTTCCCGCAGTGGGACAAAAAAAGAACCCCGCTCCGGCGGGGTTCTTTTTTTGTCCGGCTCCGGCCTAATCCTGCCGGACCAGTTCGGCGCGGCCCGCCTCGGTCAGTACCGGGAGGCCGTCCCTGGCCAGCCACAGCCGGCCGCCGCGCCAGGCGAAAGCGGAGAGCGGATAACCGGCCCGCAGGGTTTTCAGCGAGAAGGTCCCGTCCGGCGTGAGCCCGCTGTCGAGCTTGTGCCTGTACACCAGGCCGGTGGAAGAGACCGCGGTCCACAGGTATTTGCCGTCGCGGAAGAGCTGGTCCGGTTTTTCCGGCAGCCGGAAAGAGACCGCGGGGGTAAGTTCGGAATCCGGCCGCCTGAGCACGGCGTTGCCGTCCGCGTCGCAGGTCCACAGGTACTCGCCGTCGTAGAACAGCGCTGACACCTTGCCCGGCATCGGGAAGACCTTGAGCAGCGGCAGGCCCTCGGTTATCTGGCGGGCTTCTATCACTTTCCGCCAGGCGTCGGCCACGTAGAGGGTGTCTCCGGCCGCAGCCAGGCCGCTGATATGGGTCTTTTCCAGCGGGAAGGATTGCTCCAACCTGAGCCCGTCCGGGCCGGTGGAATAAACGAAGACCGCGCGGGACAACCAGTCGCCGGCCACGAGCTTGTCCCCCCTCCAGAGCATCGCGGAAATATTGCCGGCGGCGCCCTGGTACTCGCGGTAATAGGCGTTGCGGGAATTGGCCACGTAGGCGTAGAACAGGCCCGCGGCCAGAATTACGCCGGCGATCAGCGCGGCCGCCACCGGGCGGCGGCGGGGCGCTGCGGCCGGCGCCGCGGCGGGAGGAACGCCGAACCGCACCGGCGCGGGCTTCTCCTGCTCCCGCACTGGCACCGCGTAAGAGCGTTTGGGAGGCGGCACGCTATGGGCGAACCGCTTCACGGTCTCCACCAGCTGGGCGTTCTCGAAAGGTTTCTGCAGGTACTCGCTGGCCCCGAGCTTCATCACGTCCACGGCCGACTGGATATGGCCGTAGCCGGTGATCATGACCACGGGCAGCGTGTCGTCGATCTTCTTAAGGGCCGCGAGCACCTCGATGCCGTCCATGCCCGGCAGACGCATGTCGAGCAGGACGAGGTCGGGCCGGCTCTCCTTCGCCAGCTCCAAAGCGGCAGGGCCGTCCCCGGCTTCGAGGATGTCGTAACCGCGCAGCCGCAGGACATTGCGCACCGCAAGGCGCATGTCCGGCTCGTCGTCGACTATCAGGATGCGTGACATAGCTCTTTAGACCTCTGGCAGCGTCAGGACCGCCCTGACGCCGCGGCCCGGTTCGCTGAAAAGTTCCAGGTTGCCGCCGTGGGCCCTGGCCACGTTGCGGGCCAGCGTGAGCCCCAGGCCCATCTTGCCGGGGCGGGTGGTGAAGAACGGGTGAAAAATAGCGGCCAGGTTCTTCTTCTCCACGCCTTCGCCCGGGTCCTTTATCTCCAACAGCTGCCTCCCGTTGGAGGAGGAAACCCTCAAGTTTATCTCCCCGCCCTTCGGCATGGCCTCGACGGCGTTGACCAGGAGCTGTTCCAGGGCCGCGGCCAGGCGCACCCGGTCCACGCTGATGGCCTGCAGTTTGTCTTCGGCCTGTACGCGCACGGAAGCCTTGCCCAGCCGCCCGGAAACGCGCAGGGACTCCAACACCTCCCTGGCCACGGCCTCCAGGCGCTCCGGGGAGCGCTGCGGGATGACCGGCCTGGAGAAGTTCATGATGGTATCTATCTTTTTCTGCAGGGCCACGATGTTGCGCACTATCACGCGCAGGGACTCCCGGGCCCCTTCCGCGTCCGGCGAATCGACGCAGAACTCCGCGTGGCTGCGGATGATGCTGATGGAATTGGCGATCTGGTGCGCCACGCCGGCCACCAGTTCCTCGAAATCGGGCAGATAGCCGGGGCCGCCCGGCGCCTGGCCGCGTTTTTTGAGCTCCTCGAAATCCCCGCCGAGCTTCTGCATGCGCGAGCCCAGCTCGGCCAGCATCTTTTCCTTGATGGCCAGCTTTTCCTCGGCTTCGCGCAGCATCGCCCGGTAGGGCTTGGCGCGGAGTTCCTCGCGCAGCTTGCTCTCCCGGCCCTCCAGGTCGGCTTTCTCGGCCTTGGTCCGCTCCAGCTCCAGGCGGAGGTCCAGCATGCGCTTTTCCTTCTCGGCCAGCAGGCTCTCGGTCTCGGAGATCTTCGCGGAACCTTCGGGGACGGATCTTTTGCGGACGAGGGAAAGCAGGTTCTCTTTTTCCTTCTTGAGAGCGGCCGCCTCCTCGCGGAGGGCCTCCTCCTCGGAAGTCAGGCGCGAAATGACGGAATCGCGCTCGACCACCTTTTCCTGGGCCCGGCGGATCATTTCGTTCTCGGCCTCTATCTCGGCGGCGTATTTCTGGCCGAGCGAGACCCGGCTCCTGCGCAGGAGTTCGCACTCCTGCTCTATGCCGGAGAGCGCCGCCTTGGCCTCGTCGAGCTCGAATTCCTTCTTTTTGAGCATCGCGTCGGCGTTGTGCACCCGTTCGGAAAGCTTCGCGAAGCGCGCCTTCTCCGCCTCGGCCGCGCCCGCGGCCTCCGCCTCCGCCGCGTCCAGGCGGGCGCGCAGGGCGTCGGCCTCGGCCCTGGCGGCGTTCTTTTCCAGGCCGGCGGCCTCATTGGCCAGCGCCAGGGCGTCGTACTTCTTTAAAAGTTCGGTATACTTGGCCGCCTGCTCCTCCAGCGCGGAGAAAAGGCCCGCGGCCTCCCCGTCCCTGGCCCGGGCTTCCTGGGACGCGAGCGAGGATGCCGCGGCCTCCGCCTTCATGGCGGCGGCGCGCAGCCTTTCGCACTCGGCCTCCAGCGTCTTCATGCGGCCTTCGGAGATCTCGGCGGAGTTCTCCGCGTCGCGCAGCTTGGCCACGGCGTTGTGAAGCTGCATGGAGGCGAACTTCCACTTCTCTTCGGCTTCCTGCACCTGCTTCTGGAAAGACTCTTCTTTGGCGCGCAGGGAGGCGTTCTCCTCCTCCTTCTTGCGCAGCGCCGCCTGGGCGTCGCTAAGGGCGGTCTGGGATCTGCGGAAACGGTCGAGATGTTCGGCGGAGTTCTCGGCGAGGGCCTCCTCCAGCTCCTGCACCCGCGCGGTAAGGGACGCGGCTATGCCGCGGCCGAGTTCCTCCGAGCCGCGGCTGCGGCCGGAGCGCAGGGCCTCCGCCTCGGAGACCAGTTCGCGGATCTTGGCGCCTGCGCCCTTCAGCATGGCCTCTTTCTCGGCCAGGGCGGTGCGCGCCTCGGCTAGCATGCGCTCCTTGTGGGCGACTTCCTCCAGGGCCTCATCCAGCCTGGAACTGGCGGCGGCCAGGGAGCGCTCCACGGCGGCGGTCCGCTCGGCCTGTTCCTTCAGTTCTTTTTTTACCAGGTCGATCTTGAGGAGGAACCCCTCCTCGGAACGCGCGGCGTCGCGGGCGCTTTGGGCCAGCTTCTGTTCCAGGGCTTCCTGGGACTTCACGAAGCGCTGGATCCTGGCCTCGCGCTCCGCCACTCCGGCGCGCTCGGCGGTGAGCTCGGCCTTGAGCTCCTCCATGGCGCGCCAGATCTTGTCGGATTCCGCCTCCTTGTCCTTCAGGGCGGAACGCGAACTCTTGATAAAAAGCTCTTTTTCGGAAGACCGGGCCTTCTCCTCGTCCAGCAGGCGGGAAACGGACTCCAGCTTGGCGGCAAGCGAGTCGCGCTCGCTCATCAGGTCCGCCGCCTTCGAGATCTCGGTTATCAGCGAAGACTTGGCCTCCTGGAGGGCCGCGGAAAGCGTGGTCTCCTGGGCGCTCAGGCGGGCTGAAGCGGCTTCCGCCTGCGCCCTCGCCGCGTCCAGCTGCGCCTGCAGGTCGCCGACCCTCACCGAATACACTTCCTCGCGGCCCTTGAGCTCGGCGAGGAAGCCGTCCAGTTCGGAGTTCAGCCCCTCCAGTTCGCTGAGATGGCTTACTTGGTCTTCCATAGCTTCATTTTTTCTTTGAGCTGCTCCACGAGCTGGCGGGTCTTCTCGGACTCCTCCGCCTTCTTCGCGGCGTCCGCGGCGGCCTCTTCGGCCTTCACCTCGGCCAGCGCGCGCTGGGTTTTCTCTTCTTCAAGGTAGGCGCGCAGGCGCTCCTCGCTGCGGGCGACGGTGTCGCACTTGGCCTGGAGCTGCGACAGGGCCACGTCCTTGGCGTTCAGCGCGTCCTTGAGGTCGGCCAGCTGTTTGGCGCGCTCCTTTTCCAGGGCGGTCTTTTCCTCTTCCTTGCGCGCTATCTCCAGGCGCCAGAAATCGCCCTCGCGCTTGAACTGCTCGATCTGCTTGTCCTTGGCGGCGCGCTGCTCCTCGGAGAGGCGCAGCTTCTGCATAGCGTCGGTATACTTGCGGTCGCCTTCCTGCAGTTCCGATTCGAAGGTGGTCTTGTATTCGGAGTGCTCCGTGCGCACGTCCCGCAGTTCCTTTTCCTTGGCCCCGATCCGGCCGACCATGGCGGCGTTCTCCGCCTGCAGCGAAGCTATCATGGCCTGGCGGTCCTCGGAGATCTTCTGCAGGTGCTCGAACTTGGAGAGCGCCTCGGAAAGCTTGCCGCGGAAATCCTCCAGGGTCCGGCGGTAATTCTCCTCCTGCTCCTGGTGCATCTTCACGGCGGCGTCGCGCTCGGCGGCCGACTTGGAAAGCTGTTCCTTGACCCGGAGCAGTTCGGCCTCCCGGGCCGACGCTTCCTCGTCGAGGGCCCGCTCTTTTTCGGCGTAGAGCCGCTGCAGGCGCTCACGCTCGTGCATGAGGAATTCTTCGCGCTCCACCCGGGAAGTCTCCATGGCGCGGGAAAGTTCGTGGACCTTGGCGTCGCGCGCTTTCAGGGCGTCCTCGTAGGAGGACACCTTGTCGGCGGCCACGGCCGCGCCCCGGGCTCGCTCTTCGGCCACGGCGGCCTTGAGTTCCTCGGAGGCCTTCTGCCGCACCATCTTCATCTCCTCGCCGGCTTTCTGCAGCAGCAGGCGGAGCTCGTTAAGCTCCTCGTCCTTGCGGCCCAGCTCGGTGGTGAATTCCAGGCCGCGGCCCTCCAGTTCCTGGGAGGACCGCTGCTTCTCGGCGGAAAGGCGCTTCTCCCACTGCATGGCCTCTTCGGAAAGTTTGTGGTCGGCTTCCGCCTTCATGCGGGCCCGCAGGGAAGTCTGCTCCGCCTGGAAGCGCTCCTCCGCCACTTCCAGCTCCCGGCGCAGCACGGCCAGCTGTTCCTTGAAAGAGTTCTTGTCCTTGGAAAGGTCCTCCACCTCGCGGCGCAGGTGGGAGATCTCCTCCACCTTCAGGCGCAGGCTGTCCTCGTAGATGCGGCCGGCGGTCTCGATCTCGGTGCGCAGCGTGGCGGTGTGCTTCTCCATCTCCACCTTGAGGCGCACGTCGTATTCGGACTGCAGCTGCTTCTCGCGGAAGGAGAATTCCTCCAGCTTGACGTTGTACTGGTTCTGGGTCTGCTCCACCTTGTGCGAGAAAGAGTCCCGCTCGGACTGGAGGGTCTTGATGGTTTCCTCGAAAGTGCGCAGGTTGCGCTGCAGGTAGTCTATCTCGTCCTGGCGCTTGCCCATGTCTTCGCGGTAGTTGCGTTCGGCTTCCTGCAGCTTCTCCGCGAAACGGTTGCGCTCGTGCTCCACCGCTATCTTGAGGCGCTTGGGGATCTCCACCTCCATTTCCTTATAGCGGTTCTTCTCGGCCTCCAGCGCTTCGCTCATGCGGGCCAGGCGGGATTCGTAATCGGAGCCCTGGTTCTTCTTTTCCGACTCCAGGGTCTTTATGACGCCCTCCAGGCTCGCCATGGCGTCCTTGTAGCGCGAGAGGTCCTCGTCGCGGCGCCTGACGGCCTCGGGCAGGTCGGCCAGCTGCTTTTCCAGCAGCGAGACCTTCACCTTGTAATCGTCGATCTCCTGGTTCTTCTCCAGGACCTTCTTGTCGATCTCCAGCTCTTTCTGCTTGAGGCCGCGCTCGCGGTCCTCGGTGTCCTTCTGCCAGCTGTCCTTGGCCCACTTCAGGACGGCTTCCTGCTTGCGCAGCTCGTCGCCGGTGGCGCGCTCGCGCTTCTCCAGCTCTTCCACCTTGTTCTGGTAGGTCTGCTCGATGGAGGCCTTCTGGGAGGCCAGCTCGTCGGAGAGGCGTTTCTTCTCGGCCTCCAGGCGGCTGCCGTAAACGCGTTCAAATTCCTGCTGCTTGGCCAGCTGCTCCTGGCGCAGCTGCCACAGTTCCCCCTCCACCTGCGACCAGCGGCCGCGCAGCTCCTCGGATTTCTTCTGGTAATCGTCCTGAAGCCGGAGCTCCTTCTGCTTGAGCAGCTCTTCGCTCTTGGAGATCTTGTCTTCAAGTTCCTTCTCGCGTTCGGTCAGGCGCTCCAGGCGCGAGCGGAACTGGTACTCCAGGGAATCCTGGCGGGACTTCATCTCCTCTTCGTGCACGCGGGTGCCGCGCTCTATCTCGGAGTTCTTGGCCTTAAGCTGGTTCTCCAGGAAAGTGACCTGGCTGGACTTCTCCTGCAGGTTCTGGCGGGTCTTGAGGTCCTCCTCGTGGAGGCCGCGGATCTTGTCCAGCGCCCAGCGCAGCGCGAGGCGGGCGGTCTCAACGTCGTTGATCGCCTGCTCGTTCAGTGAAGCTTCGTCGAATTTCTCGTTCATATCTTTTCGCGGCCCTCGGCCGCGCCTCTGTGCCGGCGTCAGGGCAGCCTGAGCACCTGGCCGGGCTTGACCTCGCCGCCGCGGCCCACCACGCCGGTGTTGGCGCGGTAGATCTCCGGCCAGCGCTCGGGGTCGCCGTACACGGCGTTGGCTATGCTTTCGAGCGTGTCGCCGTCCCTGACCACGTAGGACCTGCGGGACGCGGGCTGGGGCTTGGCCGGGGCCGGCTTAACGGCGGGTTTGGCCTCAGGGCGGGCCTTGGCGGCCTCTATCTGGGTGCGCGACTTCTCGAGCTCGGTCTTAAGCTGTTCTATCTGCTTGAGGATATCCGGCTGCGCGGGAGCGGCGGCGGCCGGGGAACCGGTCCCCAGGCGCTGCTCGAGGGCGCGGATCTTCTCCTCCTGCAGGGCGGCCCGCTCCTGGGCCTTGCGCAGCTCGGCGGCTTCGGAAACGGCGAACACGTCGGCCTCGGGCCCGAAGCGGAAAGAGAAGGCGAGCCGGTGCGAGCCCATGGTGCCGGAGATGCCGCCTATGGGCAGGCTGAAAGAATAGTCGAACTCGGCCAGACCGAAGCGGCCGCCGAGGCCCAGGTTGATGTTGCGGCGGGAATCGTTGCCGGCGGCCAGGCCCATGCGCAGGGCGTAGCGGCGCTGGAAAGAATACTCGGCCCCGGCCGCCACGGTGTAGTCGGACCCGGCGAAAGAGGCGTCCAGGCCCAGGAGGCTGGTGCGCATCACGTAGGACGCGCCGGCGCGGATCTCCATGGGCAGGCGGTCGGCGTCGGCCAGGCCCATGTCGGGCTTGTTGATGTTCTTGAAGGCCAGGCCCAGCGCGTAGCGGGGCTGCGGCCGGTAGAAAAAGCCCAGGTCCGCGCCGAAGCCGGACTTGGAATAACCGCCGCTGAACACGGGGTCCAGCTCGGTGTAGCCGTCGGAAACGTAGGCCCGGCGCAGGTATTTAAGGGTGACGCCGGCGCCGACCCCGCGGTAGACCGCGGTGGCGTAGCTGACGGAGAAAGTGGTTTCGGAATAGGCCTCGCTCAGGCGGGTGTCGTTCCAGGAGAAGCCGGCCGCGCCGGGCAGGTAGCGCTTAACGGGGCCAGCGAAGCCGAAATAGCCCTGGCCGATCTTGGAGTCGTCGGTGAGGCCGGAATAGAGGCGCCCGTAAACGGCGGTCAGCTCGGGCGAGGAGGTCTCCAGCAGGGAGGCGGGGTTGGAGCACATGGCTTCGGCGCCGCCGGGAACGGCCGTGAAAGCGCCGCCCATGGCCGTGGCCCGGGCTCCGCAGGCGGAATCTGTAAACAAGGCGTAGCTGTTCATAGACGCAAATGACATAACGGAAAGCAGCACCGCTAGCGCTTTTATCACAGTTACTATTCTACCTTCCGCCTGTTTCATAAATATTACCTAATTATGCCGCCCGGCACGAGAGACGGGCGTCCGACCTTTACCTGGCCAGCACCACCGTCCCGTTGTGGATCTTGTCCCCTGCCTTGAACTGGTAGATGTAGATGCCGGCCGGGGCCTTGCCTCCGGACTTCCGCCCGTCCCAGGCCAGCGAAGCCTCGGAGTTGTAATTGCCGGGCCGCAGCGAGGCCACTTCGGCCCCGGAGAGGTCGTAGATCTTGGCGCCGGAGATCTCCAGGCCTTCGGGATTCTCGTAGAGGATATTGAATTCGTCCCAGATCCCGTCGCCGTTAGGGGTGAAGATCTTACGCGGCACGGTCTGCGTGATGCGGAAGCTCTGGGGCCGGATCACCTGCTTGACCTTGAAGACGCCGGTCTTGCGGGTGAGCACAGAGATGGTGCCGCTGGCGGGGTCCACGGTGCCGCCTATGCGCACGTCCTCCACGCCGTTGAAGTAGTACACGGCGTAGTCGTAAGCGGTATAGGAAGCCGCCGGGTTCACCGCGTTGATGGATACGGTGCCGGTGCGGGTCACCGGGATGGTCAGTGTGACGTCGGCGGGGAAGTCCAGGCCCACCCGCTCGTCGCCGGCGGAGGTCTGGAAGTAAAGCTTATAGGAGGCCACGGTCAGGCCGCTCTCGTACTGGGCCTGGTGCGCCAGCCTGGGGAACAGGCCCGAGGCGCCGAGCGCGGCGCCCACTTCCTGGGCGACGTCGGCGGCGGCACGGGCGTCGTCGGCCACAACGCGCGCCTGCTCGCCGGAGTTCTTCAGCCAGACCGAAGCGGCGCTGCGCAGGTTGTAGCGGTCCACGGATTTCACATAGTACCACCGCACGCCGGTTATGGCCTCGGTATACTGGAAAGTGGTGCTGGACGGCGAAGCCGCCAGTTCCGGCACGCCGGAAATGGAGGTGCTGCGGTAGACCTCGTAGCGCTTTATGCTGGTGGTGCCGCCGTACACGTCGAAAAGGATCTGGTTCCAGGAGAGGGTGAAGGAGGTCCCGGAAACGGTGCCGGTGACCACGGGCACCGCGGGCTGCGCCACGTTCAGCGTCAGTGCCAGCTCGCCGAGGTCGGAGTATCCTGCGGTCTCCACTCCGGAGCTGTTTTTAGCCTTGCCGCGGGCGTAATAGGTCATGTTGGTGTCCAGCCCCGTGAAAGCCGCGGAAGAGGCGGTGATCCACCCGGAGCTATGCAGGGCAGAGAAATCGACGTAACTTGAGATCTCCACCAAGTACTCGGTACCGGCGGCATTGTTGGCGGCGTACTCTACCGTGAAACCGTCGCTGCTCATGTCGGAGAAACCGGTAGGGGTGGGCGGGTAGGCCATGGTGACCAGGTTGGCTATGTTGCCGAGGCCGCTATAGACCGTCACGTCGTCACCGATATAAACCCTGGCGTAATAACTCACGTTGCCGGGAAGGCCCGACAGCCAGTAATACTGAGTGGTCCCCGCCAGCGCACTGGTGGAGAGTTGAGTAATATAAGTGGCGCTGGAAAAATTGTGAGCCGGGTTCGTGGAATAGTCTATGCGGACATACCCCGGACTGAAATCACCGGCATTCCCGTCGTCTCCGGTCATAGGCCAGAAGAACGTTAAAGAGCCCCCGGTGGAAGTTTGGATCTGGAGCGAAGTTACCGGGTCAGGGGCGATGGCCGTAGTGTAAAAAGTGGCCGCGGTGGAAAGCCGGCCGTAGATGCCGGCGCTGTCGCGCACGCGCAGGGCCGTGTAGTATTGCGGGCCGGGCACCAGGTGGGAGTAGGTGCTGATGTGGACGGTGCCCGTGCTCAGGGCGGTTACCGTCAGGGAGGTCACTATGCTGTCATAATTGGAATACGTCACCGGGAAAGTGGCGATCTTCACCACCACGTTGGCTGCCTGCCCGCGCATCCCATCGCGGCCCACCGCGGTCCAGCCCACCCGCACCTGGCCCTCGCCCACGGGCTGCGTGGTGGCTACCAGGTCGTAAGGCACGCCGGGGCTGTGGCTGTTGGAGGCATGGCCCGAGAGGGCCCTTTTGGAACCCGAGACCATTACGGGCCCGGAGATCTCCCCCACCACGGATTCCATGATCTTGGCGGTGCCGCTGGAAATGCCCAGCCCGCCGGTGACCGCTTTGGTCTCCAGCGTGCCGGCCGCGAACGCGGAAGCCGCGCCGCAAAGGATCGCGGCTGCCGCTATCAGGGATATCCGAGTCCTTTTGATCTCCATAATATAGTTACTACCTTCCAGCCGTTACCATGTGGTCAGCGCGTCCATGGCTATGCCCGCGTATCCGCCCACTTCCGTACTGGTCGAGATGCTCAGCATGTGCTTGACGGAATCGTAGCAGAACTGTCCTTCGGCGGCCGGAGTAAGCGCGTCGCAGTCGGCGTCCACGAACACCAGCAGCCCCTGAGGCAGGCTCCCGGTAAGCTTGGAGGCGGCCATAGTATCGATCTTGGCATTGGTAACCGCGCTGTCGGCGATGGCCCCGGTGTGTACCGCGTTAACGCCAACGGAGGATACCACTACCGCCGCACTGAGGATGCCCACGCCGATATTCGCGGCCGGCACCGAGGAAGCCACAACATCAGCCCCCAGCGTACCGCTGGTAGCCAGCTTGCTGATGGCGATGGCGGCGGAACCGTTTATATCGGCGTCGGTTATCACGCCGTCCAGGATCTGGTTCTGGTCGGTTATCGAATTGACCACTATGGAAGACACCATCACGCTGGAGCCAAGCGTGCCGGTGGTGGCCAGTTT
>Ga0154484_1041_pt1 | contig 9120 bp, 14 predicted proteins | sample RifGroC2_FD_115963 | JGI IMG/M metagenome (GOLD analysis project Ga0154484, IMG submission 115963) | Elusimicrobia bacterium GWC2_63_65
CCCCCGTATCAAGTACTTTCTCTCTTGTTTCCCGCGCCCCCCTTAAAAAAAAAACAGAACCGCCGGTCTCCCGGCGGTTCTGCGCTTAAGCTCGCAGGCGGCTACTCCATCGCCTTGGCGGTCCCTTCCCCTATATCCGTACCGGTAAGGGCCATGCCGAAAGCGCAACCCTGGGTATCCACGCCCACCTGCCGCACGTTGTACTTCACGCGGCCGTTGCCGCTCTTTATCCAGCCCTTGCCTATATCGAAAACGCCGTCATAGGCGACGGAGAAGAACACGCCGCCCACCGCGCCCACCACGGGAATGGCCGAATAAGAGGCGCCAGAATAGAAATGGTCTATGTCGGCGATCTGGGACTGGGTCAGCTTCACTCCGAAATCCTTCTGGAAAGCTTTAACGTCGTCCTCGCCGTTGTAGCGGTAGCCCATCATGATCTCGTTGGCGGCCATGGCGGTCTTTACGCGCGTGGAAGCCAGGTTGTTATAGACGGCCTTGGCTATGGGATTGCTGGTGTAGGTGTCGCTGCGGTACTTGGGGTCCGCCAGCTTCTCCTCCGCCTTGGCCCAGACCTTGGCCACGGCCTTCTTCACGGCGGGGTCTTCGAAATAGATGGTAGGGTCCGACGCGCTTCCCTCGCGGTAGGACGGCTCCTTGCCGGCCGTAACCGCCGGCTTAGGCGCCGCGGGTTTGGGAGCCGCGCCCGCCATGGCAGGCGGCGCTGCGGCCGTCAGGCTCTTGGTAGTGGGTTTACGGAGTTCAGGTTTGGCCAGCCCGAGGTGCTTGCCTTTCGCGCCGGAAAGGTCGGCGGCCAGCGCCGGGTCCCCGGCCGCGCCGGAGCCTTTGCCGCCGTCATACAATTGAGCCAGGCCCTTCGCGTCCTGGCCTTTGAGCTTGCCATACTTCTGCTTGGCGGCGGCGTACTTCTGCTTCTGGCTTTTGGCGATGCTGGCCTCTTTAGCCGCCCTTTCCTCCGCGGTCGGCCCTTCCTGCGGCAGGGTTATATTGTTCTCCTTCATCCAGAGCATGTCGGCCTCTAGATACTGCCCCTTCAAAGCTTTAGCGCGTATACTGGCCAGGCGCGCCTTCTTCTGCTCCAGGGCGGGCGCGATGGTCTCGCCGCCCTTCACGCAGACGCCTATCTGCCCCAGGTCATTCTCGCTGAGCACCAGTATGGCCATGCCGTCGGTCTGGTTCCGGGTGGCGGCCAGCCGTGAACCGGCCTTTTCGCAGCCGGCCTTGGCCTTGGCCAGCGCGGCGTCCTGCTGCTCGCGCTCCTGTTCGTCCCAGCTCTCCTGGTCCTCGCCGGCGTACTCGGAGAGCCAGGCCCACACATTGTAGTTATCGGAGACGCGCGCGCCCCACGCCGTTTTTCCTTCGGCGCAAAAGGCCGGCGGCGGCGCGAGCAGCGCGGCCAGGGCCAGCAGGCACAGGTATCTTCCTAAGTTCATATTCTCAAAAACCTCTAACAAATAGTCTAACAGACGCCCCCGGCATGCGCAAGGGCCCCCGGGAACCCCCTGTTATTGCGCCGTATCCAGGCGCTTCGCTATGAACCTCAGCAACCAGAAGCCGCCGGCCGCTACGGCCAGGGCCAGCAGCATTATCAGCGCGTCGTAGAACCCCAAACCGTTCCCGGGGACTCTCGCCAGAAAGCGCCCGTACGCGGCCACCGCCACCGCCGCCACGCTAAGCGCAAGATACACCCACGCCGCCGCCCTCAGCCCCGGCACCAGCCATAATTTTAATTTCTCGTCCATGATCTCCCTCCCTAACACCCTGACTCCGATCCGTTATCCGCCTCAATGCGGTTTTTCCCTGGCGGGAAGCACGCGGTGTATGGCCTTGAGCACTTCCCTGGTGGAGAGCACCTTCGACAGCGTGCCCCGGCAATTGGGCAGCCTGGCGAACCCGCTCACCAGCATGGGGTCGGCCCCAACGGCGGACAGCACTATGAAAGGGGTCGCGGAAGTTTTCTGCATGTTCTTTATGGCCACGGCCACGTCGTGCCCGGTCATGTCGCCAAGATTGTAATCCAGCAGCACCAGGTCCGGGAGGTAGGAAAGCGCCAGCTTCACGCCCTCCGCCCCGTTGGCGGCGATCTTGGTCTTATACCCCTCAAGCTTCAGACAATCCGCGAGCAGCCAGGCCAGCTCCGGATTATCCTCGACGATAAGTATTTTGCGGTGGTGCGGCATATCCCCTTACCGCGCGGGCGCGGAACCGCGGCCATTGCGGTCACGGCCGGCAGCAGCGCCAGCAACCCGCCCAGCAAGAACACGGGCGGTGTTCACGTTGCGCAGAGTCATGGCGCCATACAACTCCGAGCCTATCAGCTTGTTCAGCCTGCTCCTGGAATAATTCTTCCTGTCCAGGTTCCAGATAACGGCACCCTTAACGTAGCGCGCGCCCACCACTTCCCTGTTAAAAGGCAGCTTCGCCAGCGTAGCCGCGGCATCCGCCTCTTCGAACAGGTACGCCACATCGGTACGCTGCTTGTCATCGTTGCGCCACCCCGCGGGAATGGCCCTTGCAATACCGCGCATCTGCGCCCGCGTCTTAACCAGCACCGCCACCTCGAACCAGAACTCGGCCTTTATGGCCGCCTCTATCTTAACGCGCAAAGCCGCGGGCCGCCCCGCGCCCGAGAACAGCACATTGCCTGAATTGATATACGTGGAGACTCCGCCGAATCCCAGCCGCTCGAACAGCGCCCTGAGCCGGCGCATATCCACCTTCCGCGCCGTCCCCACGTTCACCCCTCTTAAAAGCGCCACGAATTCCATGTCCCTATTCTACCAAAACAAAACCGCCGGGGAGGCCCGGCGGTTACACGTTAAAATAAAAGATCAACGGATCAGTAACTTTGCCTCCGCGCAATGAACCATATTCCGTCTCCGGCCAGGCGGACCCGCGCCCCGGCGGGCAGTCTCAGAAAAAAGTGCCCGGAATTGTAAATATCCACATAGGAACCTATAGCGTTCAGAACGGACAACACGGCAAGAATCGGCGGATTCAACCCAAAAATCGCCCCGGCGGCGAGCGGCAGGATGGTCAAAAAAAAGAACGGTGCAAGCAGCACCGCCAATAGCCGTTCCCGGCTCATTTCCCCGTCATAATAGGAATAGGCCACTCCACCCGCCGGCCAAACGCCTATGACCGATCTGTCACTAAAACCGAACCCTGGTGCAGCCAACGCATGGATGAACTCATGTAACAAAAAATAGGCTGGCAGTGGGAGCAGGGCGAGCGCCAGCACCACCACCCCAAGCAGAACGGCCATCACCCATACGATCGGGCCCATTGCGACTCCCGGCATGGACTGGAACACCGCGTGAAAGACTTGGAGAAAGACCTCAGAAATCCGCGACTGTAATACCAACCGCGCATGTGGAAACGCGGAAGGAACTAATCTGCCCCATGACCAGACAGTTAACCCCACGACCGCAAAACCTACCGGCAGCGCGGCCAATTGAGTGAGCCACATAGACCCGGATTTTCTCAGCCTGGTCCAGCCCTCTGCCGCAGGCGCAAAATCCGCAGCCGCCACCACTTCACCGTATCGAAATCTCATAGCATACGCTCTTACAGAACCCCGCCGGGCCTCCCCGGCGGTTCTGGATCTGGCGCGACGCGCGTTACTTGGCGGCGGCTTTGGCCAGTTTGGCGAACGGGCTGGACTTGTACATGTTCTCCAGGAAGTCTATACCGGCGTAGCCGGCCAGGAAGGACGTCTTCCAGTTGTTCTCGGCCAGCGCGCCGGCTATTCCGCCCAGGATGCCCGAAAAGAAAACCGTGGTGAAAAAATACTGATAATTGAACTTTGGCGCGTTCCCCGCCCGCTGCTTCTTAAGAAAACTGGAAAGCCCCCGCGCTATCCCGCCCACGAACCCGGCAATGATGTAGATCTCGAACTTGTTCACAGAACCTCCCCTGATATCCTTAAGTCTCCCCCTTCATTCTACCAAAACAGAACCGCCGGGCTTCCCCGGCGGACTTGCACGGCTCACTGGGAATATTCCGGGTAGAGCCTTTTCGCGCATTCCGGACATAGCCCATGACTGAAAGAAGCGTCTGTTTTGCCGGAGATATACAGCTCCAAAGGGACCCAGGAGGCGGACGCTTGCGGGTCCAAACCCTGGGTGCGTATTTTCTTGCAGCCAGAGCATATCGGCAGTATCCCCTCCAGTTTTCTCACGCGTGACAGCGAGTCGGAAAGCTCCCTGACACTGCCGGATATCGCCCACCCCAGCACCGCGATCACGACAAGCCCCAACACGAAGAAGGCCAGATGCGTCGCCACCAGTTCTATAATATGCGCCCGGATAACGGCATGGTATGGGGAATACGGGATATCTACGCTGATGCCGCCGCGGATATCCCCTTCCTTGTAACCCTGCGCGGCATGGCAGGGCAAGCAAGAGGCCTCCACCGACAGCGGCGCCATGTACCTGAAAACATTCTCTCCCTTAACGAGGTGGACCTCTTTTTCACCGGTCTCGAATCTTGCGAGGGCGGACCTCTCCCACTCGTCCGGGGCATTGAGGGGCCGGATGGTCTTAAGGCTTGTTATGTGCATCCTGATACCGCGCTGCGCGGCCATATGCTCGGAAATGAGCCTTGTCATGTACGCCGGGTTTATCTTGGTCAGCTTGACCCCGTCGGTTGTCGCCACGTCCCGCCGAGGGTCCTTCAGGTACGGATTCGGCTGGCTCTTTTCGGTAATTGGGACATATACGCCGCCGTGATCGGCGTTCCACCGCCGTATTTCCACGGCAGATTGGAACACCGAGCGGGCGGAAAAGATAGCCAGATCGAGGTAATGCTCTTTTACATGGCGGATATTAAAAAAGAGCGACGCCGCCAGGCCGGCGACCAGAAAAGCGGCCATGGCGAATATCAGTCTATTAACGGTCTTCTCTGTTTTGAACATCAGCCCCCCCAACTAAGGCTATCCTGCACAATTACGCGAGCGACGGTCAAGCCCTGTTTCCAGCCAAAACAGAACCGCCGGGTTTCCCCGGCGGCTCCTTCGCCATTTCACGATTTAATGATTCAACTGCCTTTTCAGCCTGAATCCCACCTGCACCATGGACACCAGCGCCCCGGGCAGGGCCGCCGCGTAAGAAACCGCCGTACCGGCCGCCTCAGGGGCGTCGTTCGCCAGCGCCAGGGCAGTATCCAAAGGCGAAAGCAGAATGAACTTGAGCACCAGTACCAGGTAAAGAACGTTTTCCGCCAGCGCGGCCAGCCCCGCGTAGCGCAGTCTGTACCACAGCGCCGCCCCTATCCCGCCTTCAACCGCGTAAAAACCAACGGTCCCGGCCAGACCGCCCCCCACCACCGCCCCCGCCCGGAAATTCGGCCAGATAAAGATCTCCAGCGCCATCCACACCGGCGCCAAATAATAAAACCAGTCCAGCGCCGCTATCTTCCTTGTTCCCGTTCCATCTTCCATTCCCCAGATTCTAGCAAAACAAAACCGCCGGGCTTCCCCGGCGGCAGCGCGTCACGTTAACGGCACGCGGCTTTATTGACCTCCGGACGAAAGCGGAACCAGCCGCCCGGAATACTCGGCGGCACCTTTCTCCACCGGGGTCATCCTGAACTTATACACCGGCACGCCCAGATTGTTGCTCACCATCATTTCGAACTGCTTTCCCTTCATCGCCACTATAGTCGGTTTGGAGAATATCTTTCTCTCCACGCCGCCCGGGCCGCTCCGCTCATAGGACAAGATAAGCTGCACCTTGGCCATCTTCTCGTCCAGCGACGTCACCCTAACCTGCAGCAGCATATCCCCTGCCTTTATCTCTTTCAGCTCCCCATCGGCCGAGATAAGGGTGCCTCCGACCTCCGGCTGGTCGCCTATCTTCACGGCATATTCGCTAGAGAAGAGCCGCTTAATGCCGTTCACTATGCTCTGCGTGGCGCCCGGGATGGCCAGCATAAGCACCACCGCGGCGGCGGCGAAACCGGCCGCCCACAGCGGCCTGCGATACGTCCGGGCCGCGGCGCCTCCACGGATGGCGGCCATGACCCCGGGCCGCAGGTCGCGGCAATCCTTAAGTTCCATGCCTGCGCACGCTTCGTTGAATTTATTTTCCATATCAGTATTTTCCATGTCCCCCTCCTTATCCGCCGTAGTGTTCCGGGTAGACCGGCGACAACTCTCTGCTTAGCCGTTCGCGCGCCTTGAACAGGCGCAGGCTTACGGCGTTGGGAGACACTCCCAGCGTCTCCGCTATGTCCTTAGCGGGAACCTTGTGGATATGGAACAGCACGAAGGCCTCCTTCAGATCGGACGGCAGCCCGGCCATAGCGGCTTCCAGCGCACCGCGCATGTCCCGTGCGGCCAGCCTGTCTTCCGGCCCGCTGCCGGGGTCCTCCGGCTCCGGCACGGCGCCGGCTTCGCCCTCTGTGCCGCTCAGGAACGGCAGGAAACGCAGCAGGCCGCCGCGTCGGAGCCGGTTGCGCGCCAGGTTCAGCGTTATAGTGTACGCCCAGTTCCCGAAGGCCAGCTCCCGCCTGTACGAAGGCAGAGAAGAATACATCCTTATAAAGGCGGTCTGCACTATATCTTCCGCCTCGGAAGTGTTTCCGGTCATTCGGAAAGCCAGGTCGAACAGCCGGCGCTGATAACGCGCCACTATCTCCGCAAAGGCCTCCCTGTCGCCTGCGGCCACCCTGTCCAGTATCTGAATATCAGTTTCGTCCATTCGTCCTCCCGATATTATATACAACCGGACACGCCGAATCTTTCCGCCCAAAACAAAACCGCCGGGCTTACCCGGCGGTTCAGCATCACCCTCTTTTCAACGTTCCAGGGGCTCAAAGTCGAGTTCAGTATAGACGGCTATGCCGTTCTTTTCGAGCAGGGCCGCCGTTACGCCGCTGCCGGGCACCAGTTTGCCCGAGAAGAGACCGTCGTGCACCAGCCCGCGCCCGCAGGACGGGCTGCCCGACTTCAGCAGCGCCTTCACGGCCCCCGCCTTGCGCGCCGCCTCCAGCGAACGCTCGGCCCCCAGCCTGAACTGCGCCGTAACGTCCCTGCCGTCTATGGTGATCACCCGCTCCCCCAGTATCTCCGAAGGCGGCCGAGGCGTGGACAAACCGCCCAGCACCTCAGGGCAGACCGGCACCAGCTCATAGCGCTCCGCTAATTGCTCGGTCCTGGCGCAGTACTTGCTGCCGCCATCATACCGGCACTTCTCCCCCAGCAAACAAGCGCTCACCAGCAAAGCTTCCTTCTTCATCCCCCAATTCTACCAAAACAAAACCGCCGGGCTTCCCCGGCGGTCCTGCTGCCGCGCCATCCTTTACCGCGCGTAGAGGTGAAGTATCTCGGTGATGAAAGTCTGGTACGGGACGTGCAGTTTCCTGGCTTTTTCCTTGAGGTTCGCCAGGTCGCGGCTGTTTATGCGGATATTAAGCACGGCATCCCTGCGGTGGGCCGCAATGGCTTCCGCCAGAAGCCGCTCCTCCTCCGGGCTCACGCGTACATATTCCCCGCGCTCCAGTGCGCGTTCTATGGCCTTCTCACTTTTCGTAAGCTTAGATCTTTTCATGGCAACTTCCCCTCCTTGACCAGCCTGGTGTATTTCCGGCTGGGGAACAGCGTTTTGAGGAACACCTCATCCCCGTTCAGCACATACGGCACCGCCCAGACATATCCGCCGTGGCGAACCAGCAGCACCCTCTGCCCCGGCCGGCCGCTGTGCCTTATTGCGCAAAGAACCTCCGCCTGCAGTATCTCCTCGAACGACACCCCCCTTTCCCGCTTGAGCCGCACGCTTTTCTCAGGGTCCCAGCGTATCATGCCCCCTCCCCATATTGTAATACATTTGTATATATAGTCAAGGCCCCCAGCCCTGCAAATAGCATACCAGCCCAACCCGACACCGTCCTGTCGGGCAAAACAAAACCGCCGGGCTTCCCCGGCGGCTCCGCATTAAAGGTCAAAAACAAAGACCCGGCACGTTCCAACACTAAAAGTAGCGCCTGACGCGCCCCTTGTACTCCTCGTAGGCCGCCCCGAAGCGCGCCAGCAGGAACTTCTCCTCCGCCAGCACTATGCGGTGATGCACCGCCACGGCGGCAACGCCCAGCGCCAGCACCAAGGCGCAGCCGCAGTAGATCACCGCGCCGGCCGTCATCAGGTAAAGGCCCGCGTACAGCGGATTGCGCGAATAAGCGTAGATGCCGGCGGTGCGCAGCTCTGTGCCGGCTTTCGGCAGCCCCGTTGTGTTGGCGTCCCCCAGCCAGCGGTAGGCCAGCCCCAGCACAACGAACCCGCCCAGGAACAGCCCGGCCGCCGCGGCCTCAAAACCAGGCGGCACCGCCACCAGCCGCATGTTCAACCCCACGGCCTGCGCGAAGGCCGCCGCCCAGCACAGAATAGTTGAGAGCTTGCCCAGCGCGAAAACCCATTTCCCCACCGGCCGCTCCCCGTCCGTCTCCACCCCGCGCGCCTTAAACCCCTTCTCCTGCAGCGTATTCAGCGCAAAAAACCCCAGGAACACCACAATAAATATTATCCTGATCATCCCCAAATTCTACCAAAACAAAACCGCCATTCAGGGCTTGAACCCCTCTATCCGCTTGGGCTCCGGCCCCGGTGCCTCCATAAGCGCCCTGATAGCGTCGAAGACGCTCCTGAACTGCGCGTCGTATTTCTTCTCCAGTTCCTCCAGTTTGCGGGCCAGCTCTTTATGGGTGTTCAGCAGCTCGCGCAATTTAACGAACGTGCGCATTATCTGAATGTTGACCATTCTGGCGCGTTTACTCTTAAGCACGCTGGAGAGCATGGACACCCCCTGCTCCATGAACACGCGCGGCAGATACTTGGAGTGGGAACCTCTCTTTAAGGTTCCAAATTGGAACCTTAGAGATTTGTACTCTTCAGCCGTAAGCTGGAACATAAAATCCGCAGGAAAACTCTCAATGTTCCGGGAAACGGCTTTATTCAGATTCTTGGTCAGCACCTCATACATCTCCGCCAGGTCCTTGTCCAGCATAACCCTGTGCCCGCGTATCAGGTAGATCTTCCGCTCTATCATTTCCAGCGGCATAAGTTCTTTCATAGCGCCCCCTTCCCGCCAATATCCTAGCAGACCGCCC
>Ga0154484_1005_pt1 | contig 4032 bp, 4 predicted proteins | sample RifGroC2_FD_115963 | JGI IMG/M metagenome (GOLD analysis project Ga0154484, IMG submission 115963) | Elusimicrobia bacterium GWC2_63_65
GCGCAGACGCGTGAAGATCATGCCTAAATTGTAACTATTTTAGGGGGCGGCCGGAAACGCGGGCGTTCAGCGGGGGAGCTGCGTCCCTATGGCGGACCTGAGGAGTTCCCGCTGGTCCGGGGCGGTGAAGGCCAGGGCGTAGTTGTAGTAGCCGTCCGGGTCGCGCAGGGCGGTCCTGATCCTGGCCCGGACGTCCTCGAAGGCGACGCCGCCGAGTTCGAAAGAAAGCGCCAGCGTTTTCCCCGCGGGGAGTTCGAAGTGGGAGAGGAACTCCGCTTCGTCGGAGGAAAGGGCGGTGAGCCTGCCCCAGAGCGGCGGCAGGTCCAGCGCGGTCTTGGCCAGCGCGGGGATATAGGAGTCGGCCTTATTTGGGTTCATTTTCGAAGAAGACCACGCCGCGGCCGCCGTCCTCGCCGGCGAACCAGATCCTGCCTTTCTTCGAGGCCAGGGCGGTCACTTTAAGCGTTTTGGAGGCATAGGCCTTCAGCTCTTTGCGGGTCAGGATCTTTTCCGGGTCGTCCAGGGACATCTTTACGAGGGCCTTCAGGCCCCCGTCGGCAGCCCAGAGAAAACGGGTGTCGCAGGTGAGCGCGCTGAGGCGCCCGCCGGGATATTTATAGGATTTCAGCTCGGTGAGGGCGTCGCCGGGCATGCGGCGGGTAATGACGCCCGACCGCGAATCCGCCGTCCAGAAGTACAGCCCGTCGAAGCAGACGCTGTCCGGCGGCGGGGAGAAGGCCGCGGTCTTTGAGACCGGGGTGTAGCGCGTGTCTGGCAGGCGTTTTTCCAGCACTCCGTTGGCCCCGGCCAGCCAGAGCGAGTCGGCGGTGGCCGTCATGGCCACGGGGGTCTGCTCGGGCAGGCTGGTCACCTTGCGGATGGAAAAATCCTTGAGGTCGTGCTCGTAGAGCCCCTGGCTGTACCAGTCGGTGACCAGCGCGGTGGTCTCCTTGATGACGATCCCGGTGGGGTGGGCGTAGGGCAGGGCGAAGGTGTGCGGCTTCACCGCTTTGGGGGAGAACCGCTTGAAACCGTAATAGAAGCCGCCGGCGAACCCCGTGAAGGCGAAGAAGGCCGCCAGCGCCAGGGCGGCGGAGCGCCGGCGGGAGCGCAGCGCCGTGGAATCCAGTTCTATGGCGGTGCCGGAGAGGCGCAGGGCCTTGCGGTACACGGGGCGCAGCGTTTCCTCGGTCCAGGGGGACTGCGCGCAGTCGAAAGCTCCGGCCTTCATGAGGCCCACCGCGCGCTCGGCGTCGCGGCGCTTGAGGAGGGGGACGGCGGGAATGAGCGGGGCCACCCGCTTGATCTCGCGCAGCAGTATCTCCGCCGGGGGCTCCTCGCCGTCGGCGAAGAACACCGCGGCCGGGCGGGCCTTTTCAAAAACGGCCAGCGCGTCGTTGAGGTCCGCGGAAAAAACGGCGTCCGCGCCCAGGTTGGCGAAGATGCCGCGGAGAATGGTCCGGTCCTTTTCGGAGGCGCAAATTACTTGTACGGTGTTGAACATAGAATTATTTGGACGCCGGCGGGGGCGGGATGGTAAGCACCGCGCCTTCGACGGGCAGGCCCTTGGAGATATACTTCTCGTTGGCCTCGTAGATCCTTTCCCAGAGGTTGGGGTTACCGTAGTATTTCCCGGCGATGGAGCGCAGCGTCTCGCCGGCCGCGGCCTTGTGCAGCCTGGGCCAGCGCTCGGGCGGAGGGGGGACGTAGCGTTTTACCGGCTTAGGCGTCTCTTTCTTGTACTGCGCCTCCAGCACCTGCAGCTGCAGGTCCTTGAGGTCGCTCTCGAGCCCGCGCAGGCGGCCCTGCATCACGGTCAGGTCGGTCTCCAGCATGCCCTTATTGACGCGGTAGGTGGCCACGGAGCTCTCCAGCGCGGCCCGCTGCTCGCGCAGGTCGTCTATCTGGGTCTTGAGGGCGTCGGCCTGGCGGGCCGCGTCGCCCACCAGCTTCTCGCTGTAGGTCTTGGAGCCGAAGCGGTAGCCCACGTTGAAGCCGTAGTAGCCGGAGTTCTCGTTATAGCCGGCCCAGGGGATGGACCAGGCCAGGTCGATGGTCCAGGGCAGGGTGTTAACACCGAGGCCAAGGGCCAGGTACCGGCCGCCGTCCAGCGCCATGCCTTTGCCGGCCCGCGCCTGCACGAGGCCGTTGAAGAGTTCATGCTCGGCGCCGAGGAAGAATTCGGAGTAGGAGCCGCGGGCCTTCAGGTCGGCCAGCAGGCGGTAGTTCTTTATGCGGTAGGAATTGCCCAGCGTTACCGTGGCCAGGGACCTGCCTATGCCCAGCATCATGTCGGAAAGCACCAGCGCGGTGGCCAGGCCGCCGTCGCTCTCCACTTTAAGGCCGGCGTCGAAGCCGATGCCCAGGTGGCTCTTTTCCGGAGAGCGCAGGCTCATCAGCTTGAAATTGAAGCCGTAAAAGAGCGGCTGCTGCAGGTATTTTATCACCGTCCTGTTGCCGGTGCCCATGGTAAGGGTGTCCGTGCTCAGGCCGCCGCCCTGGCGCGCCGCGTAGTAGCCCAGCCCGGCCACCTTGCCGTCGGTGTCGGGCACGGGGCGGATATAGGCCAGGGAAGCTTCGCCGGCCTGTGCCGCGGCGAGGCGGCGCCCGGTCTCGAAACGGACTTCCTGTTCCGTCAGGGAGGTGAGGTTGGCAGGGTTATAGAAGACGGCGTAGGCGTCCCCGCCCACGGTGGTGAAGGCGGAGCCCATGGCGTTGGCCCTGGCCCCGGGCCGCACAAAAGTGAGGTCCACGGCCGAGCGCGCCTGGGGCGCGGCCAGCGCGACAAGGAGGAGCGGGAGCAGGGCTGATTTTTTCATAAGTTCGAATATATTATAATCATAACCTGACCATATTAAATTTATATTTCGTATTCTTTAAGAAACTTATCCAAATGAAACCCATTTTCACCGCAGCCCTGCTCTTCCTCACCGCCGCACCGGCCGCCGCCGGAGAGATCAACTTCGTCTACCCGGCCGAAGGGGCCCAGTTGCCGGCGGTGCAGAAGACTTTCGTTTTCGGCAACATAGTGCCGGCTACCGCGGCCTTTACCCTGAACGGGGAAAAGGTGCCGGTGCATTCCAACGGCGGTTTCATCGCCTACCTGCCGGTGGCCGGGGGGGAGTTCTTCTTCCGCGGCCAGCTCGCGGACGGCACCACGGCCCAGCGCGGCGTAAAGGTGCGGTCCGGGGCCGAACCCTGGCCCTCCACCGGGCCAGCCCGGCTTGAGATAACCAATTACGCGTCCGACGCCGAGGTCTTCCCGGGAGACTATATCAGGCTCGCCGCCTTCGGCACCCCGGGCAAAGAGGCTGTCTTCTCTTTCGGCGGCCTGAAGGAAGGCCCCATGACCGAAGCCCCCGCCGGCTCCGGCCGCTATTATGCCGCCTACAAGGTGCGGTCTTCGGACGCAGGCCAGGAATTCTTCCCGGCGGCGCGGTTCAAGGCCGGCCTTTTCGGCCACGGGGCTTCGGCCAGGGCCAAGGGCCGCGTCCGGGTGACGGATGCCGTTTCCATCGTGGAGACCTCCACGGACACCGTGGTGCTGCGCAACGCGCCCGAAGGCGGCTACATAATGTTCCTGCCCAGGGGCGTGAAGCTGGTCACCAACGCCCGGGCTAACGGCATGCGCAGGGTGGTGCTCGGGCGGGACGAGGAAGCCTGGGTGGAAGAGTCCAAGGTGCAGCCGGCCCAGGGCCTGCCGTACCCTTTCTCGCCTGTCACCGAGACCGGCTCCATCCGCCTGAAGAAAACCGACTTCGGGTCTTCGGCCACGGTGTCGCTCTATGAAAAAGTGCCTTTTGCCACCGAGGTCCTGGAGAACGGGCTGCGCGTGAAGCTTTATTACACCAACCAGCACACCAACTGGATCGTCTATGATTCTGCGGACACGCTGGTGAAGAACGTCGCCTTCCGGCAGGCCGCCGCCGAGGTCACGGAACTGGACTTCGAGACCGCCCCCGGCGCGCTGTGGGGCTACAGCGTTTCCTACTCCACTTCGGCCAGGGCGCTGCAGGTGGACCTGCGGGCCGC
>Ga0154484_1045_pt1 | contig 3078 bp, 3 predicted proteins | sample RifGroC2_FD_115963 | JGI IMG/M metagenome (GOLD analysis project Ga0154484, IMG submission 115963) | Elusimicrobia bacterium GWC2_63_65
CGCAAGATGAAGCTTTTCCTGGACTACTGCGGCGCCGGCGGGGACCTGCCCGACCCCATGGGCGGCTCCGACGAGGGTTACGCGCGCATCATGAAAATTGTGAAGGACGGCGTGCTGGAACTGGTAAAGAAAGCCGCGAAGTAATCCCCCCTAAATAAAAAAAGCCGCCGGTTTTGCCGGCGGCTCTTTCTTTTTGCGCTTAAGGTTAGAACATGCCTTTGAACTGCAGGCCGACGATATTGTCGCTGTACTCGAAGTCGTTCTCGTTGGAGGCGCGGTGCTTGTAGGTGTAGCCCAGGTCCGCCTTGAGCCACTTCTGCACGGAGTACTCGGCGTTGCAGCGGAAGCCGGTGTTGGTGTCCAGGCGCTTCTTGCTGGTGCCGGTGCTCAGCTCGGGATAGTCGTTGGTCTCGTAGTTGAAGCCGAGGCTGGCCTTCACCTTGCGCACCTGGCGGCTGACGGTGAGGTCGCCGGTGGTGGAGGTGTAGTAGCGGCTGGTGCCGTAGGAGGATTCCACGTTGCCGCGCTTGCCGTAAATGACCACGTCGGTCTTCTCCACGGGCTTCCAGACGAACTGCAGGCTGTAGCCGGCGGTGGTGGTGTCGTTGTCGGCGGTGCCGAGGTCGTTGGCGTAATTGCGGTACTGCACGCCGGCCTTGGCGGTGCCGGTGATCTTGGGAGCGATGTTGCCGGTGATACCGAAGTCCACGTTGTTGTAGGTGGAATCGTTGGTTTCGTCGGCGGCTTCCTTGTAGGCCAGGGTGCCGTAGCGGTAGGCCACGAACAGCCGGGTCTTGGGCTGCAGCTTGTAGGTGATGTCGCCGCCTACCAGCATTTCCTGGCGGTCCAGGGAACTGTTGGCCCCGACGAGGTAATTGTGGTAGGTGTGCTGCGCGGCCAGGTTGAAGCCGAACTTGCCGCGGATGGGGGCTTCGAAGCCGAAGGCCGCGGTGTTCTGCACGCGCTTGGCGCGGGCGGTGAGTTCCGACGTGGCCTGGTCGGTGGTCTGCATCCAGCTGTCGTCTATGGAAACCGACATGTTCTTGGGCAGGCGCCACTCGGCGCCCAGGTTGGCCAGGTGGTGGGCGGCGTCGTTGTTGGCCTTGTTGGCGCCGTAGCCGAGCAGTTCCAGCGTGTAGCCGCCGCGCAGGTCCAGGCGGGAACCTACTTTATTGAGCAGGTTGACGCCGAAGGCGTTGCGGCTGATCATGGCGCCCTTGGGGGCCTGCTTGACCAGGTAGATGTTGTTGTCGTAGGAAGCCTGCATGGCCACCTGCGGGTGTATTTCCAGGGTGCCGAGCTTGAGGTTCTGCTGGGCGGCCGCGTTGGCGGCCGGCAGGACCAGGGCTATGGCGATTAAAAGGTTCTTCATCATTTTCTCCTTGGCTGAATTCCGGCCGCTTACGGGGTGGACTCGCTGACCACAGGGGTCTCAGCAACCACGGACTCTTCCGTTTCCTGCGTGGGATTAACGGTGCTGGTCGGCGGCGGCGGCAGGACGGTGTCGGCGGTAACGGTGCCGTCGGTGACAGGCGGGGCGTCTTCGGTAACTACGGGGGTGACCGCGGCGGGCGGAGGAGGAGGCGGCAGGGCGGTCACGCTGACGGTCTGGCCGGCGGCCAGGTTCTGGGTTTCACCGCCGGCGGCGTTGCTTACCACGGCGTTGCCCTTTTCAACCTTGATCTCTACCTTTTCATTGGCGGTGATCATCTTGATCTCGGAATTGGGAGTGAGCACCACGTTGTTGCCCGACTCGGTGCGCACGGCCACCGGCGCGCCGGCGCCCAGGGCCACGTTCACCTGGCCGTTGTTGGAGGTGACGGTGAAGTTGGAACCGGTGGTGGCGGTAATGGTCTTGCCGCCGGCTTCCACTTCCATGGTGCCTTCCACCACGGCGAAAGAGAGCTTGTTGTCGGTGATCACGGGGATGGCGTCGCCCGGTTTGAGGGTCTTAACTATTACGCCGTCCTTCATGATATTGACGGTGCCGGTGATCTTGGTGATCTTCATGCCTTTGGCGGGCACGAGTTTGGCGGCGGGTTTGGCAGCGGGTTTGGCAGCGGGCTTGGCCGGAGCGGCAGGGGCCTGCGCGAAAAGATTTCCGCCGAAAGCGGCGAGCGCCGCGATAGCGACAAGATGGAACAATTTCATTACTCTACCTCCCATTGGTACTGTATCGTTACTAATACTACATAGAAGTCCTGATATATGTCAACGAAAATTGTGATTTTTGTGATTTTGGTACGGCAGGGCCAATATATACCAAATCATGATTTGCTAGAATCGTAGCATGAAATTTATTCCCCTCCTCGCGCTATTGGCGCTGCCGCCGGCCGGGCTTAACGCCGGCGACTTTTTCCCGGTCTGCATGTACGGCATAACCCAGCCGGCGGAACTTAAGGTTTTAAAGGACGGCGGCTTTAATTGTTTTCAGACCTACGAACCCGCCCCGGAGAAACTGGCGGAGCTGGCGGCCGAAGCCGCCAGGCTGGACCTGAAAATGGTGGCTTCGCCCGATAAGGTAATGGGCTCTCCCCTTGAGAAAGAGGCCAAGCGCTGGCCGGTGCTAGCCTGGTACCTCTACGACGAGCCCGAGATCCACCGTTTCTCCCCGGCCAGCCTGGGAGAGCTGGACAGGAAGGTGAAGGCCTGGTCCCCCCGGCAGAAAACCGCTTTTGTAATGGGCGAAGGAATGGCGGCGCTTTCCTACGGCGCCGCGGCGGACGCGCTGATGGTGGACTGGTATCCGGTGCCGCATCTCCGGCTGGAATCCCTGGGCCAGCAGGTAACGCTGACGCGGCAGGGCGCCCTGGCGCTGGATAAAGAGCGCCCCGGCAAGCCGGTGTGGGCGGTGCTGCAGGCTTTTAACTGGCTGGAGTACCCGCAGCGCCGGGCCAAGCGCATAGGGCGCTTTCCCACGGCGGAAGAAGCGCGGTTCATGACCTACCTGTCCCTGGCGCGCGGGGCCGCCGGCGTTTTCTATTTCAAATACTCCGACGCGGCTGCCTCGCCCGAGCGCTGGCGCATATTCACCGACCTGGCGGCCGAAGTACGGCGGCTGGGGCCGCTGCTGGCGAA
>Ga0154484_1066_pt1 | contig 1256 bp, 1 predicted proteins | sample RifGroC2_FD_115963 | JGI IMG/M metagenome (GOLD analysis project Ga0154484, IMG submission 115963) | Elusimicrobia bacterium GWC2_63_65
TCGAATTCCGGCCAGCCGGCTTTCTCGAGCTTGAGGAAGGCGGTGACCACCTGCGGGTCGAACTGCTTGCCGGAGCCTTTTACGAGCTGGTCCTCGGCGATCTCCACGGAGAGCGCCTTGCGGTAGGGGCGGTCGCTGCGCATGGCGTCCCACGCGTCTATGGTGGCCACTATGCGCGCGCCCAGCGGGATCTCCTCGCCCTTGAGGCCTTCGGGGTAGCCCAGGCCGTTGTACCACTCCTGGTGGTACAGCACCATCTGCGAGACGGGGCCCAGGAAATGGATGGGGGACAGGATCTGGTAGCCGATGGCCGGGTGCTTCTTTATCTCCTCGTATTCCTCGGCGGTCAGCTTGCCGGGCTTGGAGAGGATGCCGCCGTCTATGCCGATCTTGCCGATGTCGTGCAGCAGGGCGGCGTATTCCACGTAGCGCAGCATCTGCGCGGGCATGTGCAGCTCTTCGGCGAGGCGGCGGGCCTTCTGGCGGGCGCGGCCGGCGTGGTCGCCGGTATAGGAGTCCTTGGCGTCTATGACGCGCGCCAGGGTCTGCACCATTTCCAGGTAGAAGTTCTCGAGGCTTTCGTAAAGCTTGATGTTCTCCAGCGTGATGGCGGTCTCGCCGGCCAGCAGGGTCAGGAATTTCAGATCGTAGTCGGTGAAGGATTCTTTCTCGCGCGAGAGGTGGAGGTTCAGCACGCCGAACGGCTTGTCCTTGAGCTTGAGCGGGATGGCTATGAAGGGGTCTTTCTGCTCTTCCTTGCCTATGAAATCCTTGTACTGGGTGTTCTGCTGGGGGTCGGTGACGAAGATGGTCTCGCCGGTCTGGAAGGCGCGGCCGGCTATGCCGAGGCCGGGCTTTATGCGGGTGTTCTCTATGACCTCGCGGGAGATGTTCTTGGAGGCGGCGATCTTGAGCTCGTCGGCCACGGTGTCGTGGATCATCAGGGAGCCGCGGGGGGAGCTGATGAGCTCGCAGGCGGACTCCACCACGGTCTGGTAGAAGTCCTCTTTCTTGATGGTGCCGGCGTTGACTATGCCGATCTCGTGGATGGTGAGGAGGCTGGTGAGCAGTTCGTCGAACTTGCCCCAGGTGGTCTTCAGGGACAGGTCCCGGCCGTCGCTTTCGGAGGAATGTTTCTCCAGGCGCAGGTCGTAGAGCTTGCGCAGCAGGGCCCCCACCGCGAAAAGCAGGATGACTATTACCAGCGAAAGCAGGTATATCATTAGACAAAGAATAGCAAAAGATGGCCGTAAAAT